>ERZ857521.2169-NODE-2169-length-19790-cov-6.149329_pt1 | contig 19790 bp, 23 predicted proteins | sample MGYA00519701_ERZ857521 | MGnify/ENA primary metagenome ERZ857521 (study PRJEB31778, sample SAMEA3449346) | human gut metagenome | biome: human gut; feature: human-associated habitat; material: faeces | place: United Kingdom | collected 2010/2012 ...
TGTTCTCACCGTAGAGCGCGTCGTGCAGCATGGCCGGCGTGATCTCGTCACCGTACGGCAGGCGCAGATGTCTTTTCTTTCTTTAGCCTGTCGCTTATATGGTTGGAAACATAGTGAATCATTTTCTCGCCTCCACTCGTGCACGGACAGCCCTCATCAGGCTTGCCTGCGATCTGTCTTTTTCAGAAAGGGAACGCATGACATCCTCGTCTACAGTTCCCCGGGTGATGATGTGATGGATGACCACGGTTTCTGCCTGCTGGCCTTGCCGCCAGAGACGGGCGTTGGTCTGCTGATACAGTTCCAGCGACCATGTCAGCCCAAACCAGATCAGTGTGGAACCGCCTGCCTGCAGATTAAGACCGTGACCTGCGGACGCCGGGTGGATCACCGCCACAGGAATCTTCCCAGCGTTCCAGTCGGCAATGTCCTTGCTGCTTTTCAGTTCGCGCACCTTGAAGCGTTCCTGAATGCGGGCAAGGTCGTGCTTGTACCAGTAGGCAACCAGAACCGGCTTACCGTTGGCTCCTTCGATCAGATCTTCCAGCGCTTCCAGCTTCCGTTCGTGGAAGAACACTGTGTTTCCGTCAGGCGTGTAGATTGCTCCGTTTGCCAGCTGACACAGCTTGCCAGTCAGGGAGGCGGCATTCACAGCATCGATTTCCACGCCGTCCAGTTCGGTCACCATCTTGCTTTCCATCTCCTCGTAAATCTTAAACTCGCTGCTGTCGAGACTGACTGGGACTGTGTTCATGACGCATTCCGGCATTTTCAGGTAATCGGTGCTTCTCATGGAGATGGTAATGTCTCCAATGCGGCGATAGATCTCGCGCTCAGCGCCGGCACGAGGCTTGTAGGAAAACACATGCATTCCGTTGCGCCGGTCGGGTTCGAAGAACTGCTCCCGGTAGTGTGTGATGAACCGCCCGAGGCGCTTGCCCATATCCAGCACACGGAACTCGGCCCAGAGATCCATCAGACCGTTGCTGGAGGGTGTGCCGGTGAGTCCAACCATGCGTCTGACACCGGGACGAGCCTTCATCAGGCTTTTAAATCGCTTTGACTGGTGGCTTTTGAAGGAGGACAGCTCATCGATAACAACCATGTCGTATTGCCACGGGATGCCGCTTTCTTCGATCAGCCACTGCACGTTTTCACGGTTGATGATGTGTACGAACGTTTTCTTCCGGAGTGCCGCCCGACGCTCAGTGGCTGTTCCCACAGCAACCGAGTAGGTCAGGCCTTTCAGATGGTCCCACTTCTGGATCTCTGCCGGCCATGTGTCCCTTGCCACACGGAGAGGGGCGATCACCAGCACCCTGCCGACCTCAAAGCGCTCAAGGCACAGTTCCAGAATGGCGGTCAGCGTAATAACGCTTTTGCCCAGACCCATTTCCAGAAAAACGGCTGATGTGGGATTTTTGATGATGAAGCTCGTGGCGTACTGCTGATACTCATGGGGCTGATAACGCATCCAGTACACCTCCAATCTGTTCTTTGCTGTCGATGACGAAAACAGGGAATCCCAGCGTTTCCAGCTGCCGCCTTCGCACGTTTTGCAGAGGACGGAGCGTTTTGCCGGGAGATTTCAGTTCGGCGAAGGCGATCTTGCCGCCGGGAAGAAGAATCAGCCTGTCTGGAACACCATCAAGTCCTGGACTGACAAATTTGGGTGCCAGCCCGCCGCGCCTGCGAACCTCGGCGGCAAGTCTGCTTTCGATGCTTTTCTCACGCATTGGATCCCTGCTGTTCATAGAGAGACATGGTATTTATTCCTCCTGCTTCTGTCGCGTGTGAAGGTCGTGAAGGTCTTTGCGGAAAACTCCCTATAGTATATTTTTAGAGCTTGATTTTTGGTCTATAGACGATTTTCTGATATGACCTTCACGACTGTCACACTTCTTATTTATATGCGTTTAGGCTAGAAAGTCAGGAAACTCGTCCCGCACGTTATTTGAACTGACGATCTGAAGCCCTTTGACGAAGGTGCCGATGCGCGTGCGCAATCGAATGTACCCTTCGGTTTCCAGCGCAGAATAGAAGTCCGTTGTGCTGCGAACGTATTCTCCATTGGCTGCGCTGTATGCGCGGTAGGCCGAGTACAGTTCACCCGACTTGGCGGAGAGATCGGAGCCTGTTTCACAGCATTCCTCAATGAAATGCCCAAGCCAGTCGTTCTCGGCCTTGTAAGCTGCAATGGCATCGGAGACACACTTGGGAAACGGAAATTTGAACCCCAGGCTGATTGCCTGCTGCGCGCCCTCGATCATCCATTTCATAACGGCTTCGCCAGCATTTTCGCAGAGGTACTCAGTGTAGTTCTTGATATCGCTTTTTCCCTCGATTTTCGCCTTGAAAGGGATAACGATCAGCCGCCGCCAGATACCGGTATCTTTCGCACCCACTTTAGGCAGGTGGTTGGTATAGAGCACCAGCGTATGACTGGGAACAAAACTGAACGGATCCTTATACTTTTTCTCAGCAAAAACCGGGTCGGTCGATGTCAGCTGTTTAACCATGCTGGTGTTCAGGCGGGTGCCTTCCTCCAGTTCGGCAGCAATCATGAGCCGCTTGCCCTTGGTTTCAGCCATTTCCGGCTTTACATTGCGCTTGCAGTTCATGGTCAGCGTGTCGGCAGAAATGTTCCCGCTGTAGCTTCCCATCACACGGGAGAGCGTGTTCCAGAATGTGGACTTGCCGTTGCGGCCATCTCCGTAGGCAATGATCATGGCTTCCTGAAATACCTGACCCACACACACGATGCCGGCAACGCGCTGCACATATTCAACCAGCGCTTTATCTCCGCAGAAGAATGTGTTCAGAGCATCCTGCCAGATCTCAGCACCTTTTTCGCCGGGCGCATAAGCCGTCATTTTCGTAATGAAGTCATTGGGACTATGTTCGCGCAAGCCATCCAAACCGCTTCGCAGATCATATGTACCGCCAGGGGTACACAGCAGGAACCAATCCTTATCCAGTATGCCTGGCTCGATTTCAAGAACGGGCTGGGCTTCTTTGAGCGTAGCGCTGATACACTTGGATTCCCGCCGTTTGAATGCGAATGTGCGATAGGCTTCTGCCGCCAAGTAATCCCGATATACCTCTGCCTGTTCGGGGGACATCATGCCCTCGGCTTTCTTGCGGGAGTTTTCGCCCAGAAGCTCCTGCGCACCATTGGCAGTCATCTTCTGAATTGCTTCAGCGACGGCCTTTTCCGCTTCTTCCAGCTGAAGATCTGTCAGCGCATGCACAACCGCTCGGGCGCCCGGCTTCGTTTCCTGCCAGCACGCACCGTCATAGCGAATGTAGTCCGTTGCCGGCGAATAACGCAGTTCCTGCGAGAAGTGTTTTCCCAGCAGGCGTGCTTCACCAATATCGGTACGGTCTTCGGGATCGTAGACGAAGCGTCCGCTGCGCTCAGCGTTCCACTGTTCGGGCGGAACGTAGCTGTCCTGAGCGGCAACCCTCTGATAAAACCCCTGCGCACTTCGCCAGATGGTCATAAGCTCCGCATCTTCCAGCGGCGGTTCGCATTGCGCAGCGCGATCCATGAAAGCAGCGTAGGCTTCTTCCGTGTCGCCGAAACGTTTGAGCACGCGGCCTGCGAAATGTGACATAGTGCTGTTGCGGCTTCCTTCGGGAATGGTGCCGGAACAATTGATGCCCATCTTCCAGAATGCATCCTCTTCCGTTTCCGGGCAGTACATCTCCAAGCACTCGTTGAGTGTGATGTTGCCGGCATGGAACTCAACATCAGGTTCTTCCGTACCGAAGAAGAATCGAGCCGAATCCAGCGCCTTGGTATCGAAGTAAGGGAAGATGCCGTTTAGGCGCTTTTTCAGGGCGCTGTATTCGGCAGGATCCGTCATCTCATCAATCAGAAACAGCACATGGAACTTGGGGCGCGGCGGCTTGCCGCGCTTCTTCTTCATGCTGTTGCGGCTGAAATGAACAGCGAATGTAACATCCGGAAAAGCTTTGCGCACATCCTCTGGAGTAATCCAATCTTCCGAATTTTCAGAATGATCGTTGTCGCAGTCCATGCCAAGACAGTTCGTAGTCACAAAGTTGGAATTGGCGCGATAGCCGTTCCTGTATGCGACGCAAACGTAGTCATGGCTTACAGCCTGACGAAGGGTGGCAACATCTGTAATGATGACTTCATGCGGATAGCTGCAGTTGCTCGGAGCGCCTGCACAGTCAGCAAAATAAATTCTGAGTTCTGCCATCAGGAAACCTCCTCGCAGTCTGCCGTAAAGTATCGGATCGGGCGCTGCTTCTCTTCGGCTTTTCGGATTTCAGCAGTCATACCTTTAGAAATATGTTCTCCGAACACCCATACTTCTGCGCATTTGCTCATCAGTGCAATGTTCATGAACATTGCAAGCTCATGATCCTGTTCATCTTCATCATCCATGAACTGCGGGAAAAGCAGGTGGGGAGCAATCGGAATTCCGCCGCTGTCAACAACGAAGCGGCAATAGCGTCTGGCATGGACTGTATTGCGTTCGATATCTCCTGCAAAGGGTGAGCAAACGTACACAATCGGCCTGAATCGCACCTTGCGCTTTTCCTCTTCAATGTTGGTAAACGCCTGATAAGCTGTGGGATCGTAATAGCCTTCATGGTTGAATTTGCTGAACTTCATACACAGCCCCGCCTTTCAAGAGAAGCACGCCCGTACACGAATGCACGGGCATCAGATAATAAAGTGAGATACATTGGGTTACCGCCTTTCCGGGACTGCTTTGCGCTGTCCTCTGGCAATAAGCAAAAAACCGGAAGGTTTCGAACCCCTCCGGAAAAAGATTTCTGTAAACTACCATGCACATGCTTATTATCTATCGCAGCTCTTTCCTTTTTCTTCAGCATGATATATAATTGGTAGACCAAGTATTTACTTGGAATAAAAAAATAAGGGGGAAAATCCTGTGACTAGGCTTCATAAAAAGTTGAAAATAGGGTTTACTGCCGCTACGTTGGTGCTGTAGCCAATAAACTACTGCATTTCGAAAGGCATAATGGTAGTAAACCCCACCCTAGGACTAGCGCTTGAATTACTCGGCTAGTTCGCAGTTTTCGCAAGAACTGCGCTCACATTGGTAGATTTGATCCAATAATTGCTAGGGTCTACCCGGTCACTTGAAAAAGTGGCCGTTTTTTGCGCATTAATCTTTTTTGTAAAACGGCGTTTCATAGCCGTCCGCACGGAGGATCAGCCCATCTGCCCAGGAAGGGGTTCTGCCCATCTGTTCACAAATGGCTTCGAGGGAAACCTTGGGATCGGCTTCGATGATAATTTCATCATGCACATGGGCAACGATATTGCAGCAGCGCAGCGTTTTCATGGCGCAGCACAGAATATCTCTGCTGATTGCCTGAACAATGTTTTCTACGAATTTGGGGCCATAGCTTTCAAGCCGTTCCCATTTCTTTGTACCGCCAACCCCTTCATAGGTAACCGACTCGCCGCCGAAGCGATTTTCACCGATCCGGGGCTTGACGTATGCCAGACGTCTGCCTGAGGGCAGGCAAATAAACAGAAAGCCGCTTTCATACACAAACTGAATTCCGTGTGTTTCGGATGAAGTCCTGAGATCCACCGCTTCTTTGACAGCGCAGTCGACATCCCACCAAAGTTTGGCTATGTTCGGATTGGCATCGCGCCAGGCGTCAACCAGAGGTTTCAGTTCCTCTTCCGGAATCCCCATTTCCAGAGCGCCCATGGCTTTGAGCGCCCCAACAGAACCGCCGTAGCCCAGCGCCAGTTCGGCAATTTTGCCTTTCTGGCGGAGGTGACCATTGATACCGTGCTTTTCAACAGGTACGCCAAACATCTGCGATGCGCTGGCGCAGTAGATATCGCCGCCATTCTTAAATACATCCAGCCGCCACTGTTCACCAGCCATCCATGCGATCACTCTCGCTTCGATGGCGGAAAAATCTGCTACGATAAACTTTCCACCTTCATATGGGATAAAGGCTGTGCGTATCAGCTCCGACAGTACATCGGGAACCGAATCATAGAGCATCTGCAGCGTTTCGTAATTCCCGGTGCGCACCAACGCACGCGTCTGCTCCAGATCGGGCATATGGTTCTGCGGCAAATTCTGAAGCTGAACGAGCCGACCTGCAAAACGACCCGTTCGGTTGGCACCGTAGAACATGAACATACCATGGACACGTCCATCCGCACAGACACAGTTCTGCATTGCCTGGTACTTCCTGACGGAACTTTTAGCAAGCTGCTGGCGGAGAAGCAATGCTTCACGCAGATCGTGCGGAGCATCCTTCAGCATAGCGGCAACTTCCTTCTTGCCAAGCGATCCGATCTCCATGCCATGATCATTGAGCCACGATTTCATCTGTGCGACCGAATTGGGATTGTCAAGAGCAGTCAGCGCCTGCATCTGTGCTGTAAGATCATCTCGGGATCTGCCGTCCACTGCAATGGCGTTCCTAACCAGCTGCATATCCAACCGAATGCCGCGGTCATTGATTTCCTGATCCAGATGATATTCGTCCCACACCGATTCTGGAACTGGAAAGCGCGACAGTTTTCCTTGGATTTCCATTTCTGTTTCCACGTCACGGATGTTGTAGAACTTGAACTGTTCCCACTTGCCCGGATCGTGTCTGGGCAGATTGCGCGTGCGTTCACCGTTTTTTATCGTAGGACGGCACGGCTTGCAGAAATAGCGGATCAGATCTTTTCCGATATCCAGCTTTTGCTTGTCAAGATTCAGTACGGCGCCAACACCGGCCAGCGACAGCGGCAGACCGAGATATGCCGACCAGATCATGGAGCAGCGCCACTGTTTGGGATCCAGATAAGTCCCGGACGGCATGCCCAGCCAATGCGAAAGGCAGATGCGTTCAAAACTGGCATTGAATGCCCACTTGGTGATCGCAGGATCGGTCAGCGCATTCAGCACTTCATCCGGAAGCCGTTCTCCGTTTGCCAGATCCACCAGCTGAACAGGCGCGCCATCCATGCTGTATCCGAAAAGGAGAATCTCAAACTCCGCAGATTCGCAGTATCGGTACACGCCGGTTTTGCTGATATCCGCATTGCTGTAAGTTTCCAGGTCAATAGACAGCGTTTTCATTTCATCACCTCTATTAGGAAACAGGGTGACGGATCGCGCCGCCGCCCTGTTCAGTGCTTTCTTAGGACAGGAAGTCCTCATCCTCCAGTGTTTCGAATTCGGCAGAAGCATTGGTGCGTCCGCCCAGCGGCTCACCGTCACGAACCTTCTGGATGTTCCCCAGGCCGCAGGCAACCCCCTTGTTGCCGTTGGTATTGAAGGCGTAGAAGCTCAGCGAAACATGGGCATACACACCGGAGTATACCTCGCTGCGGTCGAGAATCGGACGAACATGCTTGTCTACGATCTGAGGGGCAGTCTTGCTGTTGGCGTTGATGAAATAGCAGTCCGCATAAGCATCATCGTCGCGTTCGGTATCGCCGTCACGCAGAGGCAGCTTCAGCGCACCCTTCGGGGGAACCTTGCCGCCGAACTTGCCGATGCCTTCCTTCATGGCGCAGTCGATGGCGGCATTGATGGCATTGACGGTTTCGCTGTCGGACTTGGGAATGATGATGGAACAGCTGTACTTGGGCTCGCCGCCGTTGATGGACTTGGGTTCCCAGACGTTGGCGTAGGAAAGACGGACGAGACCCGTAACGACCTTGGTGTTATTCTGCTTTGCCATAGTAATTAATCCTCCTGAATTTCATGAAAATCTGTATTGGCGCTGGTGATCGCGGGACGCTTGTCCGATGCGGGCACCAGTGTTGGTTTGCCGGCAGGCTTAATGATCAGCCCGCCAAGAATGCTTTGAAATTCCTGCTTGCCCATGAGTTTTTCCATTTCGGTAATGGGCAGCAGCGATTTTCTGAAGATATCATGATAGCCGGCCGCATTGGCGGCTTTAATGACAGCATCCTCGCTGGAATACTTGCGGACGGAGCGGCCTTCGACCACCTTGAAGCCGTGCCATTGCTTGCCATGATTGAGGGCAGCGTTTTGGGCATAGGCTCTTATTTCTTCTGCCCAGCGGGTCAGATCATCCAGCTTTCCGAGGATTTCTTCAATTTCCGCATCCGTCAGAAGCGGTGGCTGAGCGAATTCGTATTTTGCCAATGCCAGCTTTTCCTCAGCTCTGGCTCGGCATTTGACTGCCGCCTTGCAGAATACGCACCACGATCCGGGAACGTATTCGCCCTTGCCTTCAAAAGCCAGCTTTGCTTTGGGAACGAGTTCCTTTTCAGCCCATTTTTTGAGCGCATCCACAGAGATTGTCCATGTGGAGATATTCTCCCGACGCGGCTGGTAGATGGTCATGGACACCTCATCGATATCGTACAGGCATTCATACACCGCGAGGGCACCGAGTGCGTAGAGCATCATCTGCGGATTTTTTTCCGCCTCCACCAGTATGCCCTGACCATACTTGAAGTCGATGATATGAAGTGTGCGATCCGCAATGATCACGCAGTCACCGGTTCCAAAACCGTCCGGAACATAGCAGGAAAAGTCCAGCCGCTGTTCGATCATCAGCATAGGATCAGCACAGGTCGCCTTGGCTTCAGCCAGCGTATCGAGGACAAACTGCACATAGGCATCTGTGCAAGCGTCCATTTCATCGCAGTCATACGGGGAAGCCGGCTTGCGGGACTGCATTTTCATTGCCCGGCGCAGCTTGTGTTCGCACAGCGCGTGCGCGGCAGTGCCTTCCGCTGCGGCTTCGGTTTCCGGATCCTCAAATTCCTGTTCCAGCCGGGCGGATGGATTGCAGTTCATCCATCGGTGGGCGGAGGAAGCTGAGAGGATTGCGTGTTTCTTTGAAGCCATTACAGCGCCTCCGCTTCAGCCAGCAGGCTGACGTAGTGTTCGGGAGAAATATCGCTCAGACGTTCAGCGCCGTACTTGATAATCAGCGTCTGGACTTCCTTGCGCCTGCCCTGCACGGACTTTTCTGCCAGCACAGTGCGGATCTTTTCAAGCGGTACCGGCTGGGGAGCAGGCACTTCCGGTTTGCTGGGTGTTTCAGCAGAATCGCTGCTGAACACGGCTTTCAGACTGTCAGCCACATCGATCAGGACTTCACCGCAGCGGCGAAGCTCCTCAATTGTCATAGACAGTTCCTTCATTTTGCTCATTATGCTTCGCCTCCGATTTCCTTGATTTCCACGTTTTCTACGGTTTCACCGGGTGTAAGAACAAGTACACCGACCTTCTCGCCAAACAGAAAATCCAGTAGCCGGCTTCGCACCGTACACGACCCGCTTTTGAGAATGCTTTGTCGGTCGCCATCTGGGCGTTTGACGCTGATGCATACTTTGTGCCTGAGACACATGGCTCTTCGCCTCCTTTCAGAGGGGTCGTTTTAATTGCTCCCTCTGGCGATAAGCGAAAGAACCCGCAATATCGAACCCTCTTCAAAACTTTTTATTTGAAAAGTTTGAAGCGTTCCTGAACCTTCTTCAGGCGATTGCGGATAGCAGCTTCGGTAACGCCTTCCGTAGCGGCAATGTCTGTGTTGCTCATGCCGCGGAGTTTCTTGAGTACCAGTTCACGCTGCTGGGGAAGAAGGGCATCCCACAGCATGCGGATGGCAGCTTTTCGTTCGGAAGCATCTAAAACGCCACAGATCAGATCTTCAGGGCTGGAATCTGTGTCGGCAAGGTACGGATTGCGGTCGGTTCCGCCATGTCCGTCCGACACAATGCAGCTGTCATAGTGAACAGGCACATGATAATCCTCGCGCCGCTGGGCGTTGTATTCCAGATCATCCTGCTCATGGAGCATAGCGATGTCGGCTTCGGTGACACCGTTTTCACCGGGAATAAGCTCTATCAGCTTCTTGCCGTCGGCGCTGTAGTAGGTGTAGGTGGTGCGGTTCTTCTTGCTGGTCTTGTACTGTCTCATGACGATCCTCCTTCAGGTCGATTTGCCTGAATCCGCAGGACCGCCCGGGACAGCATCTGCCTATAACCCGCAAAACATAAAGGACGGGCAGGAACATACCTTGAAAGGTATGCATTCATGCCCGTCCAGCGGTTCTGCGGATTCGTAGTTATGTGTTTTTTTGTTAGGTGGTTTTGATATTGATGACTTCATAAGTTCCATTTTCCAGGAACCGAATCGTGGTACGGCAGCCCTTATGGACGATCTCTACAGTGCGGGACTGCGGATCGACCCGGCATACCTTCTTGGCATCGCTGTTTTTGATACTGATCATGTGTACCTCCTGTATCTTTAGGTTCGTGTAGATCATATCTCTGCTGTCTGAAAAACTCCACGGCCTTCAAAGTCGTATTGGATATCAGTTATGAAAATTACAACTTGTTTGCTTGTTCGAATGAAGCAGGTGCGGTATAATAGAAGTATCCCATAGGAAAGCGAGGTGAACGCATGCTGTTTACTGGAGTTTCTTCTCTCACCATCACATTCGATTGCTCTAAGATTTACGAAGCATTGATGAAGGCTTATCGTCCTCTGCTGGAAGAGGCGTACAGAAATGCCCGAGACGAGAATACTGCTAGCATCATTGAGCGAATGCTGAATGCGATTGACAATAACAACTACAGTGCCTACGAGTTCTATGAGTGGCGTTTGAAGAAGCAGAATGTATGCGTTAATGACAATCCTCAAATCGGATTTCTCTCGACCGAAGCCCTGCAAAAACTACGAGTAAAACTCCTGCAGAGTGCGGAACGAGCACGAATAAAATCATTATCGGGACGGAGGACTCAGGGATCGCAGCGATTGCCGCAGAGTGATCTGAAAAGCATAGCGCTGCATGCCTCGATTCCTGTTCCTCCCACGATGAATTGGAAAGGAGGTCAGCTTTACGCTCAGTGGATTGGAGTGTGAAGCATGACTCAAAAAGCAAAACGAAATGCCGCGCAATCCAGTCTCTCCAGAGACCTTGCCCAACTGATGGGCGAAATCAATAAGCTGAGGCAATCCGTTACTTTCAGTTGCGCCTTGGATTATCTTATGACAAGCCGAGGCATCACCAATGATGATATGGAAGAACGGACTGGTCTTTGTCGGGATACCATCAGCCGATACCGTACGCAGCCTGAAAAAGATCCTCCGCTTAAGACGGTTACCTTGCTATGCCTTGCACTGCACCTTGAACCAGAATTGAGCGATGAGATGCTTAGGCTGGCCGGAAGAAATATTCGCGCTGTACGAAACGACATTCTTTGTCGTAAGTTGCTTCGAGAAAAATACGCTTGGGAGATGGATGATATTGATGCCTATCTGGCAGCAGAGGGCTTCGATCCAATCTCAAAACGGTACAAACTAGTGAGCTAAATGCAAAACGGCGGAGCTATCCCACAGAAATTCCTGTGGTGATGGCTCCGCCGTTTGATGCGCATCAGTTTTTCTGAGGCTCAGATCGCGGTAGTACTTTGGTGAGCGGTGTATGATGTTCCTTCTGGACTGCTATTTTTATCTGCCGAAGGACCTCCTCATACGGGATTCTTTCCAGCTGGTCTTTTCCGGTCTTTACTTCCAGAAAAACATTCCGTTCAGTCAGAACAACGTCAAAAAGACGAGGATTGCTCTTATACTTGCTATGCTTATTGCGTATGGAAACTCGCTTCAGTACCCTCTGTTTTTCCATAGCGGACCTCCTGTTCTATGAATACATCATTCCCGGCATCATGACAAGGTCGCACTTATCCTGCGCCAGTTTGCGATCACCCATCAGAGAAGCGAAGATGATAGACCTCGGCCCATAGCGGTGCCTGATTTCATCAATGGCATCGTCGAGAGACTGCCGGCGTTCCCGATGCTGGTGATCGCAGAATAGATCGAGCTGGAGCGGCTGACGATCAGAAACCAGATTGATGCCGCGAATTGTAATGGCACGAACAGGCTTGAACCACTGGTATCGCTGCCTGAACAGCGCAAATCCAGCCTGAGCAAGCTCCAGCGGACTTCGGGTAGGATAGGTCAGCGTCATCTGATACTGACGGGATACAAGTTCATTGTCTTTCACAGCAAACTGCACTCCTTTCGCTGCCAGTTCGCTTGCTTTGAGCCGATGTCCGACATTCTGCGCCAGATCGAGCAGCGCAAGCCAGACATCATAGTTCGTTTCCAGATCAACTACACTCGTTGCGCCGTGACCGACTGATTTGATTGGATCAATGTAATCAGACGGTTTCACGGAGGCATAATCTGTGCCGTTGGCAAAGCGCCACAGCTTGATGCCGTTTACGCCAAATTTCGACTGAAGCAGAGTGGGATCGAAATTGGCGAGATCGCCGATGGTCGTTACATTCATGCCGCGCAGCTTCTTCGCCGTCTGGGGACCGACATACAGCAGATCGGACACGGGCAGCGGCCATACTTTTTCCCGGTAGTTTCCTTCGTCGATAACGGTCACCGCATCGGGCTTCTTCATGTCACTGCCCAGCTTGGCATAGATCTTTGAAAAAGAAACACCGATGGATACAGTCAGACCGATTTCCTCCCGAACAGCGCGGCGGATTTCTTCTGCAACCTGCAGGTCGGTTTCAGCAGCGCCCTTGCAGTATGGAATGGAAATCCAGTTCTCATCCATGCCAAAGGGTTCGATGGTATCTGAGTACCGCGCATAAATCCTGCGTACCAGACGGGAGTATTTCAGATAAAGCTCATAGTGCGGATCAACGCAGATCAGCCCGGGACAGGCCTTTCTTGTTTCCCAGTTTGCCATGCCGGTTTTTACTCCGCGTCGCTTGGCGGGATAGGAAGCCGTCAGAACAATACCGTGCCTGTTTTCCGTACTGCCGCATACAGCGATCGCCTTATCACGAAGGCGCGGGTTTTCGTTGATTTCAACTGAAGCATAGAAACAGTTCAGATCGCTGTGCAGGATAATGTTCCGGGGCATTCTGTCCACCTTGCTTGTCTTTTTCCGTATAGGCCGTATCGACAAGCAGTATATTAGCACATGATTTGTGTACTTTCAAATTCGGCGTGCAGAACAGATGTGCCGCTTTTCAAAAATTAATTCACCTGTAGTGTCGCTGTGCCACAGCCGAACGCCGTGTAAAAAATGATCTTTTCTGAATGACTGGGCTTTACGGTACATAAATTGTGTGCTATACTGCAAACGAGATCAAGATCGGAGGACGTGCTATGAAAGTGACTAAGGATGCCAAGTCCGCAGACTCTATTGTAAGCATAGCTGATCACAAAAAAGAAAAACTGTACGCTCTCAATAAAGAAATGTATGGCGAAGTCATCCGAGGCTGGCGGCAGCATCGCGGCATTAGCCAAACCCAGCTTGCTGAAACGCTCGGCCTTTCCAAAAACCTCATCAGCAATTGGGAAGCCGGCAGATCCCGACCCGATATCAATATTATTCCTGCGCTGTGCGAACAGCTGGATATTTCTGTTTCTGCCTTTTTCGGCATTCCCGGCAGACCCGGCGAACTGAGCACGCAGGAACAGCGGCATATAAACAGCTACCGTGCGCTTAACGCCGGCAATCAGGAACTGGTCGATGCTTTGATGATCAGCATGCTGGATCAGGCAGAACGTGACCTGCGCAAGCGCTGCGAACGCGGCTTCGAGCGTACATTCAAGAACGATCAGCTGACCGCCGCAGGTATCGGCAATCCGCTGGAAGCGCGCCGACATGGTCATTATGTGTATGTGCGCTCGGATCGCAACGCCTGCAGAGCCGATGAAATCATTACTGTCACCGGCAACAGCATGGAGCCGACGTTCCATGACGGTGACGATCTGTTCATTGAGCACACCGAATGCATCGAGCCGGGAGAAATCGGCATCTTCGTAGCCAATGGCGACGGCTATGTCAAAGAGTATCAGCCCGATGGACTCCACTCGCACAACCCGGCATATCCTGTACTTCGCTTTTCGGACGGAGATGACGTGCGCTGCGTAGGACGAGTGCTGGGTGTGGTCGAGCAAGATCAGTACGCAACCAGTGCTGAACTGGAGATGCTGGAAGAAATTCGCCGTGAGAAGAAGAACTCCAGGTAATTTCTGAAGTATTTGAACCGACCTTTCTGTGCCGGCTTATTTCTTATACCCTTTTGCGGAGGAGGCTGCTGAATATGCCAAAGAAAGAAGCTCGTTGGATACGGCTTTATCTGAATGTGCGCGTTGATTTTACTGAGGAAGGAATGATGCTTCCAAGGTCTTTTGTATGGACGGACGGAGAAACTTATGAGATTGATCGAGTGCTTGACTGTGTGGCGGCGCCGACGCTGAAGGCAGGCGGACACGGTGATCGGTATAAGCTCGAAATTCGCGGAAAGATCCGCTATCTTTTTTTCGAGCATAACTGTGACTGCGGCAGCGCAAATCTCGGACGCTGGTTTATGGAATGGAAGGATGAATCGAATGGCGCAGCATGATACGCGTGATCGTATTCTGAAATATATATCCGACCGCTTTGATACGGACGGATGCCCACCGAGCTATCGGGAAATTGCCGCCGCGGTCGGTCTGCGGTCGCCATCGTCTGTAGTTCGTCACGTTCGAATTCTCCAAAGCGAAGGCAAGCTGACTTCCGTCTGCAGCCCCAAGGGGAGAACACTTCGGCTGAAAAGAAAGATTGAACTGGATACAGCCGACGGAGAATGTGTGCAGCGCGTTCGCATTGAAACAGCAGATGGCGGCGTTATCTGCGTTGACTGCAACCTTGAAAAGAGTGGAACTGACGGGCTTGGCGTAGCGTTTTCAGGTATTCTGGATGCCAGCCAGCTGAAGAGCAATGTCAGCCGCGTGGTAAGGTGTTCTATTGATGACGGAAATCAGTAATGTGCAGAAAAAGGAAGACCCCTATGGATAACGCTGTATTGCATCGCAAAGGGACAGGCTATGGCGAAGTGTACGAGTATGAGTTTTCTGAACTGGAATCGGCCTGCTGTCTGATGGATGCTGAGCAGCTTCCTTGCCCCCTGCAGGAATGCCGCGCACGCATCGGCAGCCGTCCGCTTCCGAACAGAAAGAACGCTGACTGAAAGATTGTCATTTGATCGGAGGAATGATCATGTGCGGACGATACTATATTGCGGAGGATGATCAGGCAGAAGAACTCAGGCAGATCATCGATATGATTAACCGAAAGAACAATGGCGAAGGTGCTGTCAAAACCTCCGGCGAGATTTTTCCGAGCGAAACGGTTCCTGTGATTGCCGCCAGCCGATCCCAAAAGATCATGCCTTTTGCAATGGAATGGGGCTACAGCACTTCTGATGGAAACCGACTGATCAACGCCCGAAGCGAAACGGCCGCTCAGAAACCAGCCTTCAGAGACGGCATGCTGCACAGACGCTGCATCATTCCCGCCAGCTGGTATTTTGAGTGGAACAGAAATGAGAAAGGGAAGCCCAAGTACGCCATTGGCGCTGAACACAGGAATGTTATCTACATGGCGGGCATTTACCGTTTTGAGCAGGAGCGGCCTGTGTTTTCCATTCTGACTCGAGAACCGGCTGAGAGCATTCAGTTCATACACAATCGCATGCCGGTTATTCTTCCGAGAGAGGCGCTCCGCGACTGGCTGAACACAGAATATGCCGCAGAGGAAGTATTGCAAAGCGCCGTTCTGAATGTGCGCTCCTGGCCGGTCTGATGCGAGGGATGGTTTGCGCAGAGACGAAAAAACGTCTGAAACGCTGCTGCTTCACAGGGCATCGTCCGGGGAAGCTCATGCAGAATGAAAAAACCGTCAAGTCAGCGCTGAACACAGCGATTGATCAGGCGATTGACCGAGGATTCACAACGTTCATTACGGGTATGGCGCAGGGAACGGATATCTGGGCCGCAGAGATTGTGCTGGAGAAACGCCGAACCAATCCTGCGCTGAAGCTGATCTGTGCGCTTCCGCATCCAAACTTTGAAAAGCCATGGCAAGCAGACTGGCAGGCGCGCTTTTCGGAAGTGCTGCGCACAGCAGATCTTCAAAGGACAATCTGGCCGGTATATGCAAAATCCAGCTACCAGAAGCGAAACATATGGATGGTTGATCATTCTGCGCTTCTGATTGCGGTATTCGGCGGCAAAGCAGGCGGCACGCTGAATACAATTCACTACGCTCAGCAAAAGCATGTGGAAATCATGTATGCGGATATGCAAAGCAAGGGATTCCATGATCCAGTATAAGCAGGAAAGACTGGATATTTCCGTTCCTTCCTTATCGCGTCGGATGAATTCAAAGCTGTGATAAGCGAAATCTGACCAGAGAACAGCTGCACACGCAAAAAGGCCAGCCGTCAGTGACTGGTCTTTTGCTATGCTCTGCTGATTATGCCATATGTGCGAAAGTCTCAATTTCCACGCCGTCACGGAATCGCACCGCAACCCGTTCGTCATCGTAAACCGTCATGACATCTGTTACCGAAAAGAACAGTCCTTCATCAAACTCGGTCAGCAATCCGTCCTGCTGCCGAAAGCTCTCCATGAACCATTCGATGGACTTTCGCATATCGATTCTTCGGCTGCGCTCTGATTCCAGCACTTTCAGTCTGGTATCGGCATCCTCATATTTCGCAACCAGTGCGGAATGCCTGCGCTGGCAGTCATCCTGATCCTGCGCGGAGCGGGCATTTTCATCGATCAGCTGCCTGGACATTTCAACCAACACGCTGATTTCATCCTTGACGGAACAAATCTGGCTGTCGAGTTCATCCAGCGCACAGACGGTTTCGATCCCCAGACGGCAGGCGGCAAGCGTTTCTTCCTTGATCTCTGCCCGCTGATTAAAAGCATCAACGAAGCGCTGCTTCAATTCATCCTCTCTGAAATGCGGCGTTTTGCACTTCAGTCCCTTGCGATACTTTTCATTGCACTGCCAAATATAGGTTTTATAGGCATCGTTTGAATGCCACACCTTGCGCCCGAAGAATCCGCCGCATTCACCGCAGATGACTCTGGAAGAAAACAGGTGCGCGGAACTGTAGTGCCGGTCAAGCGCTTTTCGTCGGCTGATTTCCAGCTGAACACGGTCATGCTCCAGCGGATCGATGATGGCCTCGTGGCTATGCTCGATGTAGTACTGCGGGACTTCGCCTTCATTGATCTTCATGCGTTTCTCAAGGAAGTCAACCGTAAAGGCTTTCTGGAGAAGCGCGGCGCCCTTGTACTTTTCGTTCTGCAAAATGCTCATGATGGTGGAGGACTGCCATTCCTTTTTTCCGCCCGGTGTGGGAATGCCGGCTTCGGTCAGCATTTTGGCGATGTGTGTTCCGGTTTTGCCTATCATAAAGGAACGATAAATGAAGCGAACCACCTTGGCTTCCTCTTCGACCACCTTGGGCAGTCCGTCTTCGCCCTTTTCAAAGCCGAGAAACTGCTTGTAGCCAACGCTGACTTTGCCGTCTGCAAAACGCTTGCGCTGCCCCCATGTTACGTTATCAGAAATAGAGCGGCTTTCCTCCTGAGCAATGCTGGACATGATGGTGATCAGCAGCTCGCCTTTTCCATCCAGCGTATTGATGCTCTGTTCTTCAAAATACACTGCAACCCCGCGCTCCTTGAGCTTGCGGATGGTAGTCAGGGTATCAACCGTATTTCTGGCAAAGCGGGAAACAGACTTTGTGAGAATCAGGTCGATCTTTCCGTCAAGGGCATCCTTTACCATGCGATTGAACCCTTCGCGCTTTTTAGTGTTGGTGCCGGTGATGCCCTTGTCCGTATACACCTCCACAAACGACCAGTCGGATCTCTCTTTGATCTTTCTGGTGTAGTAATCCACCTGAGCTTCATAGCTGCTCTGCTGTTCCTCGTGTTCGGTTGAAACACGGGCGTAGGCGGCAACCCTCTGCTTGATTGCTGGCGCAAGGGTGGAATGCATCAGCCCTGTCCGAAGCGTCGGCTGGATGACCTGTACCTCGCGCTTAACGGCCTGTCTTTGCATGGTGCCTCCTTGCCTGCTCAGCCGCTTTCTGCCTTTTTTCCTCAGTCCAGCTTTCTGAACGGGATGGAAATGTCCACCGGATTTCCGGATCCGTGCCATCAGCAAGATGAAAAACGAGCCTGTTGTCGGGTAGGACATCAATCTGGATGATGCGGTCGGCAATCGCCTGCGGATCATATTCCGCAAGCCTCAGTGCCTGACAGCAGGCTTCCTTGAGCGTCATTTCCGGAATCGCTTTCGATGCACAGTACTTCCTGCCGCGGGTGTTGTACGTGGAGCAGCACCACAGAATACGTGCCGCTGTCGTCTTGCGGCGGTAATTTTTGCCGCAGATACCGCAGCATATTCTGGAAGACAGCTCGCTTTTCTCACCGCTGGAATGAAAATACTTAGCCCTGCGCCGGACGCTTTCTTCTTCCGCAGCGTTGAACACTTCTCGCGGAATGATTGCTTCATGATCATTTTGAATGAAGTATTTCGGCATTTCACCGCGATTCTTTCTGGAAATCTTGCTGATGTGATCCTCAACAAATGATTTCTGCAGAAGAAGATCGCCCGCATACTTCTCATTTTTCAGAATGCTCCCGATGGTGGTTGACGCCCATTCGCCGCCAAGGCAGGTGGGAACACGCTCTTCTTTCAGTATATTGGCGATGGCCTGCTTGCCAAAGCCCTCCAGATACAGCCGGAAGATGCGCTGGACAGCTTCCGCTTCTTCAGGAACCGTCTCCACCAGACCGTCCACCGCTTTATAGCCCAGCAGATTGAACGGAGTGGTATAGCCCTCTTCGAACATCTTCCGGATGCGCCATTTGCAGTTTTCACTGGTGGCACGGCTCTCCTCCTGTGCCTGCGAAGCAAGAATCGTAATCATCAGTTCACCGGCTTCAGTAAGCGTATCGATGTTCTGCTCCTCAAAGTAAATTCCGACACCTGCACGCCGCAGATCACGGACGGTACTCAGCAGGGTGACAGTGTTGCGGGCAAAGCGGCTGATGGACTTGGTGATGATTCTGTCGATCTTGCCGTCCCTGCATGCCTTCAGCATTTCAGCAAATTGCGGGCGGTTATCCTTAGTGCCTGTGTAAAAAGCATCTGCATAGACACCCGCAAAGCTCCAATCGCTTCTGCTGTGAATCAAATCCTTGTAGTAATCCACCTGCGCCTTCAGCGATCTCCGCATTGCATCCTTATCACACGAGACACGTGCATACGCCGCCACGCGCAGAACTTTTCGTTCAGCCAGCTTCATGGGCTGAACAATCTGAATGGTTCGTTCCACTTGAGATACCCCCTTTCGCAGGCGACATATTACCGTCAGTCGGCAGCTTTATCAAGTTAATATCCCGCCAAATGCTCCGGGCGGATACACCAAACTTTTCGGCAGTGATTGTATCAAATTTTTTGCAGTCCTCCGCCGTGATCAGCCCCGAACTCAGCCATTGCCGGGCAATGTGCATGGCAGCCTGATAGCACAGGAGCGCCTTTTCATCAGCCATGCACATCACCGCCTTGGCCATATCGATGCGCAAGATAGCAGCCCCGGGAGCAGAACTTTCGTGGGCGGCTTCCGTACTGCATGAAAATGCTGCCGCAGTGCTGGCATTCGACTGGATGCAGCTTCTTTCGATCTATCTGTTCCGAATGCGCTTTCCACCACGCCATACGGCACTTGGGCGAACAGAAACGCTTCTGCCGATGCCCGGGAGACTGCTCAAGTAAAGCGCTGCACTGTGGGCAACGGTCAGCATGAGTGACAGCTTGGGGGACGGGCATCGTTTCTGCTGATGCAGGATTGCGCCTGCAATAGGACTTGACAGTATTGACGGATATGCCGAGCGCCGAAGCTATTTTCCCGAAGCTGATGCCGGTTGCCCGGAGTCTTA
>ERZ857521.2171-NODE-2171-length-19773-cov-5.304290_pt1 | contig 19773 bp, 10 predicted proteins | sample MGYA00519701_ERZ857521 | MGnify/ENA primary metagenome ERZ857521 (study PRJEB31778, sample SAMEA3449346) | human gut metagenome | biome: human gut; feature: human-associated habitat; material: faeces | place: United Kingdom | collected 2010/2012 ...
CCGCTGATAGGATTTATTGATTCTGACCGTTTCTTTCTCAAAATCGAAATCCGCTGCGGTCAGTGCAAGCAGTTCCCCTTCTCGGATACCGCACCAGTAGAGCATTTCAAAAGCGTAAAAGGAAACTGGTTTGTCCATCATTTCAAAAGAGAATTTCTTGTATTCTTCTTTTGTCCAAAACAGCATTTCCTTGTGTTCCTCACTTCCCATATTTCCTACTTTTGCGGCAGGATTGGAACGCAGCTCATAGTAACGTACCGCATGATTAAATATGGCTGACAGTTGATTGTGCAGCGTTTTTAGATAGGTCTGTGAGTATGGCTTTTTCTTCTCATCCCGATAGGCAAGCAGTTCATTCTGCCATGTGATAATCTCTTTTGTGGAAATCTCGCTAATCCTTAACTTTCCGAAATACGGAAGTATCTTCGTGCGGATGATATGCTCCTTTGTCAGCCATGTGTTCTCCTTCAGACGTGTTTTCACATCCCGGATATACAATTCGGTAAAGGCTTCAAAACTCATATCAAGGTCAGAAGCATTCTGTAACTGGAACATCCGCTCCCATTCCTGTGCTTCTTTCTTGGTAGCAAAACCACGTTTACATTTCTGCCTACGCTCGCCTTTCCAGTTCACATACCTTGCCATCACATACCATGTTCCATTGTCCTCATTCTTAAATACCGGCATTATTTTTCCTCCTTTCCTGCTCCGTAGAGCCTTTCATAGAAATACTGGCGGTTCACACGCCCCGCAATCGTAATAAAGCCCTTTTCTTTCAATTCCTCATTCAACTGTCGAATTAACTTATAGGCATAAGGCTTTGATACGCTTAGTTCCTGTGCCACTTCTCCGGCACGAATAAATTTGTTATCCATAGATTGCCCTCCTTCTTTTCTAAACTTATTTGCTTAATTTCGAATTCATTATACTAAGCATATTTGCTTGTGTCAAGCGGTTTTTTGAAAAATATTAAACTTTTTTATTTTGTATTATCTTGACTTCTCCTAAACATATCTGCTATACTGATTACACTACATATACAAGGAGCGATGATGATGGCTATTGGAGAAAGAATACATTTTTTCCGCATTCTGCGTGGAATGACACAAAAATATCTTGGTACGATTGTCGGTTTTCCTGAACGAAGTGCTGATGTACGTTTAGCTCAATATGAAACAGGAACAAGAAAACCGAAGGCGGAACTTACTGCTGCATTGGCACAGGCACTTGATGTTTCCCCTCATGCCCTCGATGTACCTGACATTGACAGCTATATCGGACTGATGCACACTTTGTTTACCCTTGAAGATCTGTATGGTCTGACTGTCAGCGAAGCAGACGGAGAAATCTGTCTGAAAGTCAACAAGGAAAAAGGAAAAAACGCCCACGAACTACTAAAAATGCTCTATGCTTGGAAAGAGCAGGCGGACAAGTTATCTTCCGAAGAAATCAGCAGGGAAGAATACGATAACTGGCGTTACCACTATCCGAAGTTCGATACCACACAGAGATGGGCAAAAGTACCCTCACAGGAACTTAGTGACGCTTTGGTTGAAATGTTCAAAGACCAACTCAAACCAGATAAATAAAGACGACAAAAAACCCTTAGCCATGAGTTTCATACCCACAGCTAAGGGCTTAGTTTATAATATGGATTTATTTGTTGCACAACCACCTGTCAATCATTCTTTAACCGCAAAACCATTGGATTACAAGAATAATGGCTCTTATGCAACTGTTATCAATTTGTTATCAAAAGACTTCTTGAAGTGCCGCAACCCCGCATAAATACTGGGTTTCTTTGATACTCCAACTTATTCGAACTCAATCGTTCCCGGCGGCTTACTTGTCAGATCATACATAACTCTATTCACGCCTCTAACTTCATTGATAATTCTGCTCATTACCTTATTAAGCACTTCATACGGAATCTCTGCTGCTTCCGCAGTCATAAAATCAACTGTATTCACCGCTCTGAGTGCAATAGCATAATCATAAGTTCTCTCATCGCCCATAACACCGACGCTTCTCATGTTTGTAAGCCCCGCGAAATACTGGCCGATACTTCTATCTAATCCTGCATTTGCGATTTCCTCACGGTAGATGGCATCCGCATCCTGCACGATTTTCACTTTTTCAGCGTTCACTTCTCCGATGATGCGGATACCAAGTCCCGGACCGGGGAATGGCTGACGGAACACAAGATATTCCGGAATTCCTAATTCTAATCCGGCTTTTCTCACTTCATCTTTGAAAAGATCTCGCAACGGTTCTATAATTTCTTTAAAATCAACATAATCCGGCAAGCCGCCTACATTATGATGCGACTTAATAACCGCAGACTCGCCTCCAAGACCGCTTTCTACTACATCCGGATAGATTGTTCCTTGCACAAGAAAATCAACTGCACCTATCTTCTTTGCTTCTTCTTCAAATACACGGATAAATTCTTCACCGATAATTTTACGTTTTTCTTCCGGCTCTTCCACACCTTTTAATTTTGCATAAAATCTTTCCTGAGCATTGACACGAATAAAATTGAGGTCATACGGTCCTTCCGGTCCGAAAACGGCTTCAACTTCATCGCCTTCATCTTTTCTCAGCAAACCATGATCGACAAATACGCAAGTAAGCTGCTTTCCGATTGCTTTTGACAACATAACTGCAGCAACAGAAGAATCTACGCCTCCCGAAAGAGCGCACAGCACTTTTCCGTCTCCGACTTTTGCGCGGATTGCTTCAATCGTGCTTTCTACAAACGCATCCATCTTCCAATCTCCGGTACAGCCGCACACATTTTTCACGAAATTATTGATCATCTTCGTTCCTTCTACCGTATGAAGCACTTCCGGATGAAACTGAATTGCATAAAGCTTCTCTTCTGCATTTTCTGCGGCAGCTACAGGACAGTCTGCCGTGTGTGCGGATATTTCAAATCCCGGAGCAATTCGGGAAATGTAATCGAAATGACTCATCCAGCAAATTGTAGATGGTGAAACATTATCAAAAATCTTTGAAGAAGTTTTATCAATCAAAACCTCTGTTTTTCCATATTCTCTCACATCTGCTTTCTTCACTTCCCCGCCAAGAACATGCATCATAAGCTGTGCACCGTAGCACAAGCCAAGTACCGGAATGCCCAGTTTAAATAATTCCTCTGTATAGGTAGGTGAATCCGGCAGATAGCAGCTATTCGGTCCTCCTGTCAGGATGATTCCCTTCGGATTCATTGCTTTGATCTTTTCAATATCTGTTTTGTAAGAATAGATCTCGCAGTATACATTACATTCTCTTACGCGCCTGGCAACAAGCTGGTTATACTGTCCGCCGAAATCAAGCACGATCACAAGTTCATTCTTCAAGATTGTCCTCCTGTTTAACACGGCATGATAACCGCTTTTTATGTACTCATTATAGTTGGGCGTTTCCGTTTTTACAAGTGCAACAAAAATTCCCAACGTATTTTATTATACGTCAGGAATTTATTATTCTCAACTATTTTGTAGTTTCCATCGTTTCGGTTTTAATTCGGTTTTAATTCAAGTTCTATTCATGTTTTATTTGCAAGATTGTAATTTCAAGATTCGGACAACCTTTCATACACATCTCTTTAAACATAAAATTTCTTATGCTGCATATTTTGCAATTTCTCTGCAAAGTTCTTCACAGTCATCTGTGTACATCTGCAAAGCAATTTCATTATTAATACCAAGATGCATAATTCCAAGTAATGACTTTGCATCTACGACTACATGTCCTTTTTTCATATCCATGTCAAATTCATACTTGGAGACCGTGTTTACAAAATCAAGAATCTCATCAGGATGCTTGAATGTAATCTTCATTTCACTCATTTTTCACCTCTCCTTTGAATATTTATGCGAAATTTAATTGTTTTTATATTTTTAGAATATTTTCTTTCTATTTTTCCCTAAAAACAATCATCTGTAATTTCCAGACCTCATATTATCATATTTTTCCAAAGTTAAAAGGGTGAATTTCTTTATAAAAGAGTACTTTTTTAATGCATTTATCGTATCAGCAATGCGCCGATTTACGGAATTCACTTGGCAGTACGCCCACTTCATCTTTGAATACTCTGCTCATGTATTTTGCATCTGAATATCCTGCCAATTCCGCAATCTGATTCAATTTCAGTTTCGTGTTGGTAAGCAGTTCTTTGATTCGTTCTATTTGTAATGTACGAACCATTTCTTTAAAGCCTACCCCGATTTCTTTTTTAAACTGACTGCTCAAATATTCTTCTGATACAAATAATTTATCTGCCATTTCTTCCAAGGTAATCCCCTGATCGTATTCCTTTTTTACCATCTGCAGCGCTTTTTGAATCAGCGGACTTAAATCGGCATTTTCGTTTTCTTCCTCTGCCTGAAAATTCAGTGTCCTGAAAAATAATTCTACCGCGGCGCGAATTTCTCCCCAACTCATCGCCTTCGCAATATCCTGCATGCTTTTTTGCACCTGCAGTTCCGAATGAATTTCTCTTTTCAGCTTATATGCGTTCAAAACAGCCATGTTAAAACGAATCAAAACTTCTTTTATCTGACTCGGACTATGCGGGTCGCGTTTACACAGATCATACAACGTATAATAACACTTTATGATTTCTTTTCGATTGGAAATAACTGCCGACCGGCGCAGCCTGTTCTCCAGTTCTGCCGGATATTTAAGAGGAACGATTTCCATAGATTCTACATCCTCGCGTCTGATCAGATCTCCTCTGTCAAAGAAAAGATTCCACTCCCGTATCATCCGTAGATTTTTAAGTGATACATTCAACATTTCTAAATGCTGCACATCCTCCCACAAACAGACCAGTTCCCCTCGGATCATTCCGCTTAATCGTGACACTACCTCATTTTTGAAAAAAGGATACCGTATTGTTTTTTTCTCCGGTCCATATATGATCACAGTAAAAAGATGCCATTCATCAATAGGAAGCACACAAACCGAAAATTCTTGATTCTGTCCAAGTTTTTCTAATATTTTTTGCGTCATCTCCCTCTGCTCCATATAGCCGTTTCCAAGCCATACCACAAACAGGTTTCCGCGATCGGCAAGCGTAAATCCATACTTTTCGTGTGTAATTCCGTCAACAATCTCATCTCTGTGGATCTGTCCGTTTAAACATGCCATAAAAATATTTTCTACGGAAAGAGCTGTTTCTATCACAAGTTCTCCCGCCAACTTGTCCTCAATCATCTGCAGCGCTTTTGCAATTTGCACTTTTTTCACCGGTTTCAGCAAATATTCGTCCACTCCAAAACTAATTGCCTGTCTTGTCCTGTCAAAATCATTATCTTTTGTAATTACAAGCACTCTGCTGTGAATTTGCTCAGACCGTATCTTTTTCAAAAGTGGCAAACCGTTTTTCCCCGGCAGTTCAAGATCCATGATAATAAGATCCGGGCGTTCTTTCACGATTATCTCACACCCTTTCCGTCCGTCTGCCGCTTCCCCGACAATTTTGCACCCTGATTTTATTTTATGTGTCTCAACCACTGTGTTTATAGCTTGTTTAATGACTTCTCTGGATGTCTCTTCGCTGTCAACTATTACGATCCTCATTCGTCACCTCCGCCTAAATATAAACCTTCGCGTTTATCTCTTACTGCTAATTCGTACCTTACTGTATCTTTCTAGTATATTCGGCTCTGACTCGATTTGTAAAGAACTTTCACTTCTATTCAGATAACATTTTGTGCAAATATTTTTCCCGCGTAGCCATCCCTCCCCGAATATGACGTTCTGACTTATTCGTATCCAATACCTTTCGCGCCTCTTTTGCTAAAGCCGGGTTGATCTGTATGAGTCGTTCGGTTACATCTTTATGTACCGTACTTTTACTGATCCCAAACTGTTTTGCTGTCTGCCGCACCGTTGCATTATTATCTATAATATAAGCTGCAATCTCAACGGCTCTTTCTTCGATATAATCTTTCAAAATATTCCCCTGTAAACATCGTTTTTACAATGTATGCCGCAAGCTGCAGAGGTATGTATTGAACTGTTATTTCCTTTATATCATCTACTTAGGATCTCTGTCTGTCGTCCTAACCATTTTTTATAAGTCGCTTCAATCAGAAATGCCCCCAGCGGTGCTGTAATCAAAATCGCAGTTACCGCAACCGTCAGCACAATATTACCGCAGGACAATCCCATCGCAAGCGGTACGCCGCCGATAGCTGCCTGAACAGTGGCTTTCGGCATATACGCGATCACGCAAAACATCCGTTCTTTCATTGTAAGCTTCGTTTTCAGCAAACATAAGAATACTCCCAACATCCGAAATACCAAAACCGCAAAAATCAAAACAATAGATACAACTCCCGCCGACACTGCATACCGGATATCCACAGTTGCTCCGACAAGTACGAAAAGCATCACTTCTGCGCCGACCCAAAGTTTATTGAATTTTGCCGACAATCGCTTCGCCACGTTTTTTCTCTTCTGCTGCAAAGCAATTCCCATTGTCATAACCGCGATTAAAGATGCGAATGGAATGACAGATGCAAATTCATCTTCAAATGTAACTAACAAAAAGGAAACACACACAAGAATAATAACTTTTGAAGTATCTCTTATATGAATCTTTTTAAAATATTCTGCAGAGAGAAATCCGATAAGAAATCCTGCTAAAGCTCCGACTGCAATCGAAATCGGAATATTGATAAAGTCCACTGCCGAAACTTGATCGCCCTGCGCTAATCCTGTAAATGCCGTAAACATTACGATCACAAACACATCGTCAACCGATGCTCCTGCAAGAATCATCTGAGGGATGCTCTTCTTTACACCGTATCCTTCCTCCATCAGTTTCAACATTTTCGGCACAATAACTGCCGGAGAAACCGCGGCAATGACCGTTCCCATAATAGCGGCATCCAAAATCGAAATTCCAAGCAGCTTAGGCGCTAATAAGACCATTCCTCCTATTTCAAAACATGCCGGAAAACACATTAAAACAGCAGGACGTCCCACCTTTTTCAGATCATTAAGATCTAATGACAATCCCGCTCTCATTAAAATAATAATAAGAGCGATCCTTCTTAGATCCGATGAAATATTCAAAATAGAAGCGTCGATCACGTCCAACACATATGGCCCAAGTACAATTCCCGTTACAATCATTCCGAACAAACTCGGCAGATGAATCTTTTTACAGATCCACCCCATAGACATACCGACTAAAAACATCATGGCAATACTGATCAGCATAACCCATCCTCCTTCTCTGACAAACCGGAATAAAATAAAGAAGTCCACTTCGCCACCGCCTCTCCTCACTCATGAACACTTTGACGCTTTGCCACCTCCGAAACGCCGCAAAGCGGTAAACTTCCTTATTGCGGCGTGTGCATTCTTCGGAAGAGTTTTATTCTATGGAAAATGCAAATTTCCTATAGAATAAAAAAGCTGATAATTCCTGCGTCAAAATGCAGAAGTCATCAGCCAAATCAGCGGTTTTAGTTTCATCACTAAGGGAGAACTTCATTCCCATAGTCAAATTGTATCAAAGTTACTGCTTTTGTCAACTATTTTCTCAAACGCTTTTCCCTGACAAAAGACAGTAAAAGGCAGAAAAGCCCCCGGCAGGCGCGCCTGCTGACAACGCCTGCCGGGGATCTCTTAATGTTTCATATCAGACTAATTACTCTCCCCAACTTCCCATTATACTATCATCTGTAAAATTATCACCTTGTTGGGGTTCAGTACCTCCATTACCCGACATAGTAACTACTTCTTCTCTGTTGAATTCGATCATCTCCATCATCGGAGTTTCGTATTTTTCTTTCACTTCCATACCTCCTCATCTTCTTTTCTATATATCTTTTAGTCTTCTTTTAAATATTCATCCTGCTCCGGTAAGTTTACTTCCGCTTCAGCAAGATTTTCATCCTGCGCTGCTTCCTGCTCCTGGTCTTGTACAGGTGTCTGCTCTACCATAGTAGCCGCTGCGCCGTCATATGTCAAGAGCCATGTTAACGTCGGATAGCCTTTTTCCGCAACAGAACTGAAATCCCATGCATTCGGATCTGCCTGTGCCGTATTGTCATTAAAAGAAAGCGTATCACGATACAACTCTACATTATTGATATTATCTATTGTCAGCAGTGTACCGCTTTGACTCGTTGCATCTGTAACGTTAGACCTTCCTGTTTTTCCTGTAACTTCATAACATAAATTCAAATTATTTTTTGTAACAGCCTTAAGATCTTTGCCTAAAAACTTATAATTGTTTCCTGAATTTCCTATGGAAATACATCTGTCAAGATACCAACGATTATCATATTGGAGACTTGTATTAACATCTCCTACAAATCCGCTTTTTTCTGTCCACGAATCCGGTTTATTGGATCTCGCTTCCACATTACTTATCACATTTCTCACAACTGCCGCTTTTACTTGTCCGGCAACTCCACCCTGCTGATTATTATCCATAATAATCTTACCTTCTACGTAGGAATCTTCAAATTTGGAATTATAACCTGATAAACTTCCGACTGCTCCTCCGACAAGATTAAATCTTCCAAGTTCTTCTTCGCTAAGTCCACTGTTGATATCAATTCCTTCCAACCAAACTTTTCCGATATAGGTTTCATTTACCAAACCACCCAAAGCGCCTGTATTTCCTCCGCCGTTTAGCTTCACGCAGTTCATATATATAGTTTCTAACCTTCCGTTGCTAACTTCACGTGCGAGTCCGTTTGCCTCTGCAAGTACTGGTTTTCCTTGCCAATCAAAAATATCCTTGTACCCTGCATTCACAAATACATTCTGCACACGCAGATTTTTCACGACTGCTTTTTTGCTTGACGTTCCGCTGATGGAATCAAACAGCGATGCTCTTAACCCGTGGATCACCTGATTATTGCCATCCAGTTCTCCTTCAAAGCGCTTCATAATATAGGACGTCTGACCTTCTGCGAGTTTTACCTGCTCCAGTGAAATATTATTCATCAAAATGTATTTTCCGCTCGGATTCTCTGCGATCTTCATAAAGTCTGCCGGAGTACGGATTGCCGTATATCCTTGCGGCACTTCTGTCTTCAACTGTTTATGTGTCGTTACTGCCGAACCTTCCGGCAATGGCGGAAGCGGTTCTGCGTCTGCTACCCAGCTTAATGTCGGATGGCCTTTTTTCTCAACAGATGTAAAGTTCCATTTTGAGCTGTCGAATTTCAGAGTATCCTGATAGAACGATGTTTCTTTATACCTACCCGTCTCATCCAAGTAACCTGAAACTACACTGCTTCTTCCACTGACATTCGCTTCATAACAGTTCTGCAAACCAAATCTTATCGGCGATTCTGAGTTCCCTTTTGTCGCAAAACGATAAGCCTGACCGACACTTCCATGATCACTGCTTACTCCCGCTTCACCGATTGCAATGCTGTTTTTCATCCATGTGCTCCACGAATAATCATATCCAATCATTCCTATGAATCCTGCTCCGTCTGTCTGACCGGAAATTGCTTTTGTCTTCATGTTAGAAACAACTTGTTTCACTGTATTTTCAGGTCCATTATCCATATTACTATTATATCCGAATACACCGCCCTGTGTCTCGCCATTTACAGTTATCTCGCCGCCGACATAGCTGTCGCTGATATGGCATCCACCTTTCAATTTGGCAATCAAGCCGCCAACCATCGCATCATTCTGTCCATGTATCGGTCCATACGGATTGACATTTAATCCTTCCGCCCACACTTCGCTTACGGTTGAATTCTGTGCTGTTCCTGCAAGCGCTCCTGTATTATTACCTCCTGCGACGAGGATGTTTTTGAGCGCTACTTTTGAAACTGTCGCGCCGCTTAATGTTTTCGCAAATGCATTTGCTCCTTGGTTCTGACTCCAAGCTTCTACTTTAACGTCTGTCAGTTTCAGATTTTCAACTTTTCCTGACAATGTGTTAAACAACGGCGCTCCGTAAACTTCTCGGATCGTCAGTCCGTTTCCGTTCAGTTCTCCTTTGAAGTCGCCGAGAAATGAGCCGTCCTGCGGCTCTGCATCGTAAAGTGAAATCGAGCTCATTAAAATATATTTATCCGAACTGTCTCGGATCGCGAGCAGTTCTTCTGCCGTTCGGATCTCTGTATATCCTTCCGGAGCTGTTTCCTGCATAGGTATTTCTTCTTCCGGCGTCGGCGCTGTCTCCGGCGCTCTCACGTCTTCTTCCGGCATCGTCTTCAAGCTTGGCGTTCCTGTTCCTGCCACATCCGACAGATCCCATACGTCCTGAGACAAGCGCATCTCATTTGTATAGAACTCTGTACCGCAAAGCGCTTCGTGCGTCACACCTTTCGGATCGTTTGCTATGCTGTCGTATCCCGGCGTATCTGTGTTAATAAAGCAATTTGTAAATGCCTTTAGTTCATTCAGATTAGAGCTGTTATCCATATGCGTCAGCTTATATCTTGTTGACGACGGATCTTCCGGATAGACGCCGCCTGCCGCCGTACTATATTGAATCTTGCTGTCTTCCGATGCCTGACCGATAAACGCCGCCGTATTTTGCGGGGAAACAGTATACGGAATATCCAGCTCTGCATCTGCGAATACTTTCTGTGCGGTGATTCTCTCAGCGTTTCCTATGAATCCTCCCACATAAGCGTTCGACGTTGCCACTTCTGTATCTGTGATCAGCACATCGAAAATTTGAGTTCCTGCCGCATTTGCCGCGAACACACCTGCATAATCGGCTCTTGTCGTCACGTCTGCGTTCTGTACACTGATCTGACTAAATGTCGATCCTGTATCTTTTCCAATCATACCTGTGTACCCTGCGCCTCGCAGTGTAATTCCGTTGAAATGTACGTTTTTCACATTTGCATTGTGCGTCGTTTCCGCAAGCACATTTGCTCCTGCTGTTTCATTATCCACAAGAATATTTCTAAATTCAAGGTTTTCTACTTTTCCTGAAAGCTGTTTGAACATCGCGCTCTTCATGCCGCTTACTTTGTGGCCGCCTCCGTTTATACTTCCTGTAAACGTCTCTGTCACAAGGCACGTTCCTGCCTGCGCTGTTTCTTCCGCATGATTTTCCGCGCTGTTTTCCACGCTGTCAGCCGCGTTTATATCTGCGTTGTTTTCTATGCTGTTTTCCGCAATGTTTTCTGTAATTTCTGCCGCGCCGTACTCTGTGAAATCCAGATCTGCCGTGATCGTAAATCTTCCTTCCGGCAGTTTGTTCAGCTTCCGGATATCCTGCGGTTTTTGAATTTCCACAGTCATCGGAGATAAGTTCACATTGAACTCTTTCAACAACGGATATCCGTTCGTCTCTGCATTCTCTACATCCCATACGGATATATCTAGCTTAAGTGTTTCTGTATAGAACGCTTTCGTCCACACTTCTTTTCCGATCGTTTTCACGCCGTTTGCTTCTGCCGCAGAGCTGATTCCGTCTGCTGCCGACAACTCATAAGCATTTGTAAACGTGATGTCTGTTTTTGCCAGTTTATACATGTTTTCTGCGACGTTTCCTATTGAACAGATATTTTTGTAACTATTTTCACCTGTACTGTTCACAAGGAATCCTGCGCCGTCTGCCCCGTTTACGTCTATGTTTGCATAGATATTTTCCATAACCGAATGGTGGGACGTTTCTGCGAAACCGGACGCTGTCGAAACTGCATTTACTCTTCCTTGAATGAAAATATTTTTCACAGTTGAGTCTGTCACAGTTCCTGCGAATCCCGCCGCTTTTCCTGCTGTACTGCTGATGCTTCCGTTTGCGATCATGACTTTTTCAACAGTTGCGTTTGTCATCGTATTCGCAAATATACCGACAGTCGTATCTACGCTGTTTCCGATTTCAATCGCACCTGCATCAATGGCTACATTCGACACCGTACCGCTTAACTGACCGAACAGCGGCGCTTTCAGACCGGTGATCTTATGATTCTCTCCGTCGAGCACACCGGAAAATTCCGGTATCACGCTTCCTGTCTGTTCTGTTCCTGACAGATCGATGTCTGCTTTCAGACGGTATTCCTGAGTCGGGAAGTCTTTCATCTTCATGAAGTCCTCCGCCGTTTTTACGGAGATGACCTCTCGCTTCTCCATTCCTTTCAGTTCCGGATAACCTTTCATCGGAACTAAACTCAAGTTCCATGTCTCTTCGTTCAGAGTCATTGATGTTTTGTAGAAATCTGACGTTGCCGCCTCTTGAGACGTTACTTCACGCAAGATCTCCTGTCCTACGCCGTCTGTGATATTCGATACTCCGCCTGCGTTTTGGATAACAAAACTGTTTTTCACCATCGTTTTCAGCGCGTCCGGCGTACCGATGAAGTTATAAAGCTGTTCGCTTGTTTTATTGTCTACTTTTCCTGCCGCAAATACATATTCTACGCTGCTCTTGCCTGTAAGATTGCCGATGAATCCGGCGCTCTGCGTACGGTTCTTATCGTCTGTGTATGTATTAACGGTCATATCCGCATCGCTGTACACGCGACTGATCGTCACGTTTTTGCCTTCTCCGATGAATCCGCCGCAGTCTGTTCCGCTAAGTGCAACACTGCTTCCGATTACAGAGACATCCTGAATCTGCGACCCGGATGCGCGGCCTGCCAAAACGGCGTTATAATTTTTCGTACCTGTAATCTGCGCATTGCGGATCTGTATTTTCGAGAAAACAGAGCTTGTATAATCATATCCTGTCACTACCGCATTGTAGCTCACTCCGCTGACTTTGATATCCGCCAGGTTCAGGCTTTCAAAGACAGCGTGGTTTGATTCTTTTGTGATAACTGCGTTTTTGCTGCTTTCTTCTGTACTGTTGATCTCTGCATTTTCGATCTTCAAGTTGCGGACTGTTCCTTCCTGAACTTTTTCAAACAATGGTTTTTTCAGTCCTTTGATCGTGAATCCGCCTCCGTCGAACTCTCCTTTGAAGATGCCTTTGACAACCGCCGTCTCTGTCGTTACGGATGACGCGTCAATATCGTTTTTCAGCACATATTTTGTATATTTGTTCTGTCCGACTGTTTTTAATTCTTCTAAAGTCTTAATTTCCTGAACGGTTTCTTTTTTCTGCTCATTGACAATGATCGTATACTGTTTTGTCTTTCCGAACCAGTCCTTTGTCTCGCCTTCTTTATTTACGATCGTAAGATCGGAAACGTAAGAGTTGGCGATCTTTGCAAAGAGCGGTCCTTGCGCGTCTGTAATCTTATGACCGTTCCCCTGCAGTTTTCCGATAAACGTCTTGTCAATATAAACTTCTCCTGTCAGATTAATGTCCGCCATAGAAATGTCCTTTTCAAGAACATAGAATCCGTTCGGGTTCTCGTTTATCTTCTCGATCAGCTCCTGCCCTGTGGAAATCGTTACCGCATGTCTTGACTCTGCCGTATCTGCGTAAACCGGACTTCTGAACTCATCCGTAATTCTTTGCAGATAACGGAATACGTTTTCTCTTGATTCTTTAATATTGTTGAGCGTATTGTTTCCGGTTGAAACGCCGGAGTTAATACCATTTCCGTAATTGATCATATTTTGTTTCAAATATTCGATCAGCGCTTCCTCGTCAAAATATGCGTTGCCCTGTTCTTTCTGCTTTTTGATCTTTTCTTCGATCTCTTTATTTTTATTCTTTCTGTATGTTTCAAAGGAGAAATTCTCATCCTGCATTTTCTTTTTGAAATATGCAAGATCTCCTGTCTGTGTACGGTTACTTAAATACTCTACAAGACCGTCGCTGTATCCGTACAGTCCGCCGAGTTCGTATCCGTTTCTTCTAAATGTCTGGGCATTCGGCGTTCCTCCGTCAACGTAAGGCACGTACCAGCTTGCATAGCACACTCTGTCGATCTGATATGCCCCGAGATTATTCACGCCGACATCGTTCATACTTCTAAGATCGAACCGATGTCCCGGTCTGATCGTCAGCTGATTATCCCAAAGATCGTCCAACGTCTTAAGATTCATATTCTCAAGCTCGGCGGCGCCGATCGTTCTCCATGTACTGTTTGACTGATTCCGACTCTGGTAATTGTTCGTCGTTCCATATCTGTGCTGCGATGTGATCGCCGACTGCTGTGCGGGCGTCAACTCCAGGTACGCTTTGCCCTGAAGATAATCCAACGTATAGATCGTCTCGAACACTTCTTTGTAATAGCTTTTAAATTCTTCCTGTGTATTGATTCTGTCCGGAGTCAGGTTTGTCACCATCGAGCCGTCTCTTGCATACGTCTTCATAAAGTTCATGTTGTAATCGACGTTTGCCTGGTTCGCATATCCGTTAGAATAGTCCTCTCCGTTACGTCCCGGACGTTTTCCTTTATTCTCCATCCAGATCCACATATCTGTCACATGACCCATCTCATGGTTTAAGACGGTCAGATCTCCGATAAAGTTAGAGCTGTTATAATAAATGTAATCATAATTCGGATTTCCGAATATTACGGCTACCGCTCCGTTGTTGCTCTTCCACATCGTCTGCAGCGGTTTGTAAAATTCCTGAAATACATCCTGACTGTGATCTTTATTTGCAGAGGAATCGACGATCAGGAATTTACTTTTATTAATTGACTGTGCTCCGTTTTCTGCAACGTCCACGAAGTTATCATAGCTTGTCTTGAAATCATTGATCTGATTGATCACCTGCTGCTTCTTCTGCTGTCTCCACTCATCTGTATTCTGATATCCGTTGTAAATCTGCAAGTTTCCATATACAAGAGATGTCGGGAACGATGCCAGATACAAGTTCTTCGATGTCTTATAAGACAATACCGGAAGGATCAGCTCGTTGTTTCTCTGTACCGTATTGTTTTTCAGTATTCTCCATAATCTGGAATCGATCTTCGGATTATTCGCTCTTGCTTCTACGATGAATCCGCCCTGGAAATTATCAATGATCCAGTCGTTTACATCCGTGTATCCTGCGTATGCAGTCATAAAATATTCTACGAAAGAAGCGACGTTTGAAATTCCCGTATACTGTGAGATCCGGTTGATGTAGAAGGACGGCGTACTATTTCCCTGACGTCCCCCGCTGCTGCTAAGCTGTACGATCTCTGCCACAAGATTGCGCGGAGATTTGCCCGATTTTAAGATCGAGTTGTCAAAAAGCACAACGTCTCTTATATTAATACCGCCGATCTGAAAATCGTACCAACGGTCTATATAGTTATACGCATAGAGGAAGTCCTTCAGATATCCATTTGCGATAAGATTTTCCTCTACCATCAGTTCTGCTGCTTTATTTGTAGTATTTACCGGATACTGCGGATTTGATGCCGCCATGGAAATAAGCACCTGCTCCATCTCTGATTTGACAACATTGTTATAATTTTTCCGGTATACCGACAATACAGAAGCGCTGTCTTTTTGAGAAACTCTCGTTTCAATATCTCCGTCAAAATCATATCCCTTTGCCGCAGTCAATAGTTTATTAAACTGCGTTGTTGTCGTACTGACAACATAGTTTCTAAAGTTAAAGTGAACAGGGATCTGCGCTACTTTGTACGAAGCAATATTTTCCCTTGTATCAATATATGTAATATTATAGATCAACGGTGTTGTTTCATCTGTAAACTGAATACGGATCTTTTTTATATCCTGAACTGTCTTATCGGATAATGCCACAATTCTGTTGCCACGGTCATCCATCGGATAGACCGCAAGCACCGTCTTTTTATTTAATACATGCGACGGATCAACCTTATTTCCGTCTTTGACGATCTGTTCATATGTATAGAACGGCATAAACAACCGCAAGTTTTCATAAATCAGTTTTCGATCTGCCTGATAATCCTTTACAGATTCCAGACTGTCCATAGCCGCAATCTCTTCTGCATTTTTCTGCGCGATAAAACTGATCACTTCTGCCGGAGTCTCTCCTGCCATCTGCGGCTCTTCCGTTTCTTCATCCTGTACCGGCGCCTGTATGTAAACTACTTCTTGCGAAGACGCGTTGTTTGAATCTCCTTCCGAGTCCTCTCCTTTTGAAGTATCTTCTTCCTCAGCTCCGTAAACATCACCTTCTGCCTTTAAACGAGGTCTTTTTCCACCTGCCACATCATCCAGATACCAGATCTTCTCATCCCATTTAAGTGTATCTATATAGAAGGTTTTATTTGTAATCTGCGCTGCTGTCGCTTTATCGATTTTTCCTGTATGTTCAGGAGTTTGAGTTCCCTCATCATTTGAAACGCTTCCTGTATACTCGTAGTTCTCTGTATAGTTCGTTAAAACATTTTCCGCCGTACTGTTTCCTGCAAAAGAATATTCCTTCGGACCAAAGGAAATATTGTGCTCTGCTTTTGTAACCGCTTCTGATCCTACTCCGCTTTCTGCAACGAAATTACCGACCATACATGCCGTTTTCGCCGCTTTTTCAGATGATTTTTTCGGTGTCTCTTCCGGTTTTTCCTCTGCCTTTTGACTTAATGTAAGCTCACTGAAGTTATTGATCAGCTCTGACTTTTTAATGACAGCCGCAAATCCGCCCTGCAGGTCGCCTTCAGTTGCTGCGAATGTCTCTTTATCCGCCGTTCTTCTTGCATAACTGTTTTTAACGACTGAATCTCCTAAAATCTCTGCCGCAAATCCACCTGCACGTTTTCCGTTTACTGTGGCGTTGACAGAACATTCTTCTACAGTTGTCTTATTCATACTTGCAACAAGACCTGCTACATTACTTTGTCCCGTAACGCTCATATCTCTGACATATACGTCTTTGATAAGAGTGTCTGCCTGTGAAGTTTTTGCCAGAGCCGCAACTTTATCTGTTCCCTTCTGATTGATCTCGCCTTGTACAAGCTTCACGTTTTCAATCGTCGCTCCATCTAACGTATCGAACAACGGAATCTTCTGACCGATGATCTGATGGCCGTTTCCTTTTAATGTTCCTTTAAATATTCCCGGGATAACCGCTGTTCCCGACGCTGATTCCGATATATCGATATCTGTAGTCAGAACATACACACCTGACAAATCATTTTTAATATTCTTCAGGTCGGCTGCCGATGCGATTTCCTTTGTCTGGAGCATTGTCGTCATATTTGAGTCATTGTTTCTAAGGATTGGAGTTTTTCCTTCTTTCAGAGGAGCAAAATCCCAAACGTCTTCACTCCAGCCCATGTTCGTGTAAAACTCTTTTTGTGAAAGTTTATCCACTGTAACATCTGTGATCTGAGTCAGATTCGTATTTCCGGTACGACTACTCTCTCTTTTCAGTCTGCTTTCTCTTAAACTATAAAGATTTTCAATCTGTGCCGTAGTATATTTGATAGTTTCAGTTGATCCATCAAACTTATATCCTGCATTTCCGGTACTGTATGAAACATTGCTCTTTAGTACACCTGTCGCATCAGCCTCTCCTATATATCCGATGAATCCTCCTGGCTGTCTGTTGGTTCCAGTCAGTTCCATATTGATAGCGGCATAACAATTTGTTACTGAAAAGTTTGTTTTACAGTTATGCCATCCGATCAGTCCGCCAAGCGCCCCATTCGTTCTATTTCCTCGAATTGATCCAACAGCATATGAATTTTCTACAATATTAGGACCTTCATTTTGATTGGACATTTGACCGATTAGTCCGCCCGTCGTATTGAAAGATCCTGTAATCTCCAGATTAGCAGAGCATTTACTTACTTTCGCATAATCCATACGCCCTACAAGACCTCCGAGAAGTTCTCGGCTGTTTGTACTTTTCAAACTTCCACTTACATGTACGTTCTCGATCACAGCATCTTTCTGAGCTTTATTCGCTATTGTTCCACCACCTGCATCTTTATAACTGTTTACTTTTGTAATGGAAACATTTTCAAGTTTAACATTTTGTACCTTACCTCCAGAAACCGTTCCGAACAGAGTTGTTGTCAGACCTTTGATCTTATATCCATTTCCGTTAAACGTACCGCTAAATGTCGGAACAAGGTAATCATCTCCCTGAACCATACTTGCGTCTATATCATGCTCCAGAGTATAAGTTCCGCCTGGATTTGCCTTCATTTGATCGATCAGCGACTGCATCGTAATATATTTTGTAGATACTTTATCGTTAGACTTCGTACCAAACTCTACAACCGCGCCTTCGATCGTTTGTCCTGCCTGAGAAGTAGTATAATCTTTTCTGTCAAGTTTAAAACTTACTTTTCCTGTTTCTGTCTGCGGTGCGATCACTTCCGTAATTCCCGCAAATATCTCAGGCTGATCTTCCATCTCAACTTTCACAAGATAATCTTCTTTTTTAAATTCTGTAAGATTAAACTGTGATACTTCTTCTACAGTTTCCACTCCGGCTTCTGACGTTGTCTTATGGTACAGTGTCACACCGGACACTTTTCCAAGACGAAACGAGATCTTTTTTTCTTCTTCCGGCAGTTCTTCCGGCGTATCTACCGGAGCGAGAATGTTATCTTGAAGCCACTGTTTTGTCTCTTCCGTCTCTGTAGTTCCGTTTACAGCCTCTTCTGCAATCCGATATACCTGACGGTCGATTTCACTCTCACTGTATACAACTTCTGTCGTTGTTTTTTTCTTTCCGCCGTCTTCTGTCACAGTTCTCGTGATTTCTGCATAAGCTCTCGCCGCGTAATCATTTTTATATCTTTCTTTCGGCAGATTTGCCAAAACGGCTGTAAAGTAAATCCTATCATTGTCTTCTGAAAATTTCTTTACTGCCGGTACTTTTGCCGGCTTATAGACCGAGCCGTTATAAAGGTACTTGCCGTCAAGCGTCAATGCCTGACCTTCTGTCAAATACTTTTTCGGAAGCAGTACGATTCCATAACTTACCGTCGCTCCGCTTTTTTCCAACTCTTGAATATATGATTTCTTGATGCAGGCAACCATTCGCAGCCCCATCGGATCGATCGTACGAATCTGCCCTCCAACCATCTGTATGTTTACATCTTGTATCTGCGGCTCGGATGCCTTAACCGGAACGGTGAACTGCGTCAAAAGCAGCGCCGCCAGAAAAAGTATCCATAACCCTAATCTCTTTCTCTTTTGATTCATCCCTCTCATATTCCTTCCTTAATATATACCTGTGATCCACCCCGGTTCATTCACCTGCGGCAATGCCGGTTTCTGCGGGGTTGACGGTTGTTCATCCGGTACGGACGGTTTCTCATCCGGTACGGACGGTTTCTCATCCGGTACGGACGGCTTCTCATCCGGCACAGACGGCTTGTCATCCGGTTCTGACGGTTGTTCATCCGGTTTTGATGGCTTCTCGTCCGGTTTGGATGGTTTCTTATCCGGCTTCTTTGATGTATCTGTATCTTTTGATGACTCCGGTTTTTTTGCCCCGCCTGATTGCTTAGAAGAATCCGACTTTTGAGAAGAGCCTGACTTCGTCGAAGAATCTTCTTTCTTCTCTGTTTTCTCGCTCGTCACATCTTCTTTTCCCGACGCCTTTTCTCCCTCGAAAAGCTCCTCCAAATCTACAACATTGTCGCGTGAATTCAAGCTTTCAATTTCCGCAACTTCATCTGATACGATCTGCTTTTCATTTTCTTCTGCATTTTTGCCGTACATATTCCATACGAACAGACCGCCTCCTGCTAGCACACAGACTGAAAGTCCTACCGCAGCAGCTTGCACAAGTTTCTTGTTCTTCTGCATCTTCATGCTTTCCCTCCTTACAAAATATACCTTTACATAAATATAACCGGAGAGTTGTGGAATAGATCACGCAAGACTCCGGTTGTTATTCTGTTACACTATTTTTCCCATTTGATAATATACTTTCTTTTTTTACTTTCTGCAAGCGTTTTTTACAAAAAACAA
>ERZ857521.2190-NODE-2190-length-19653-cov-23.626697_pt1 | contig 19653 bp, 16 predicted proteins | sample MGYA00519701_ERZ857521 | MGnify/ENA primary metagenome ERZ857521 (study PRJEB31778, sample SAMEA3449346) | human gut metagenome | biome: human gut; feature: human-associated habitat; material: faeces | place: United Kingdom | collected 2010/2012 ...
GTTTTTCAGTATAAGAAAAGGGTTTTCAGATTGCTCTGAAAACCCTGCCTGCGGAGAATACGAGGTCCCGCACTAAAGTCGCCTAAGCCTAATGACAGCAATCTTCAATAATTCCAAAGTCGGTGCACCATCCAATTCACCATTGTCACATTCCACACGGTTCTGCACGTACATTTTTACGCTTTTACACTTTATCCGGGGATGAAAAGTGCTGCATCCTTGGAAAATAAGGGAAGCGGCCTACACTTTATACTTTTCCAAAATTGTCTATCATAACCTTATTTGTACACTTATCAGCGATTGCATCGAGAATTTCCCGGAGCCTCTTCCTCGGGCATTGAGCGATGTGCAGCAGAACCGTTTCATGGAGACCCAAAAGTAGATCGGAGCGAAGCTGAGGGCTTTTGGGGCGGCAGCATCTTATCCCCACTCCGTGCATAGCAGGTGGACTCATACGCAGACAAGTAAGACAAACATCTTTTTTCCATCTCGAACAATGACGCCAAGTGGCATTCCCCATCATCAATCCATATCGACAATTCCGTAAGCTTAAGGAGGTGCCGCCGCCACGTTCATCCACTGCCATATCTTTTGACCGTGCGTCCCATGGCCCGGCGGATTTCACCACCTCTAGCCCCAGTCTCGCAGGCACTCCATGAAAACGGTTTAGCTTTATTTAAGCCGGTGAACCGATATGGTGACTTCATTCCTCCAAAAGCCCTTATTTTCCAAAGAAGGTTTATTTATGGCGATGCCGACGCACCATCCAGATGTATGAACAATCAATTCCCAAGATCCGTTGCGGATGCCACCCAGTCCCACGATTCCCGACATCATCCCGTCATGGAACGGCATATACGGCGTCAGGCGCACCTGCCGGTGCCAATCGACAAAGAACGGAGATCTTATTTAAGCCGGTGGGTCTATCCACGGGCCAAAAACGCGAAAAACGTTGATTTTCCGCGGTTTGTTTATTTAAGGCAAAAGGAATGCGATGACTGGAGACATCGATAGGCTCAGGCAATACCTGGCCGAGAACGAATCAAGACAGCTGGAATTCAAGCGCGCGACGACGCAATTCGATTCCACCAAGTTGATGCGTTACTGCTGCGCGCTGAGCTGCGAAGGCGGCGGCAAGATGGTCTTCGGCGTGTCCGATGACAAGCAGGTCGTCGGCACGCAGGCCTTCGCCGATCCCGCCAAGACGGAACACGATATCCACAACCGCATCGGACTGCGCTGCACGTTCGAGACGTTGCAAGCCGACGGCAAGCGTGTGCTCATTCTCCACATCCCCCGTTCGGTCGTCGGCCATCCGACATCCTACGAGGGACGGTACTGGATGCGCAGCGGCGAATCCCTCGCGCCCATGAGCCCCGAACGACTCAGGGAACTGCTCAACGAGGGCGCGCCGAGCTATCTGGACGAAAACGAGCCCGGCACCCATTCCTGGGACGAGATCAAACTGCTACCGGCCGTGGAAAGATACTACGAACTTATCGGATCGCGCATGCCGGGAGAGGAAACGCAAATCAGGGATTTCCTCAGGATGCATTTCGTGGAACGCACGGCCTTCGACGCCTCGCTGTTCTACATACGCAGGCTGGGAGCCATCACCCTAGCTCGCTCACTCAACGATTTCCCGGATGTCGAGCATCACACGATCCGCGTCATGCGACTGCGCGGCACATCCATCACGGACATGGTGTTCGACCGTACATACAGCAAGGGATACGCCGTGGTATTCGATGACGTCATCGACCAGATCAACGCGCTGCTTCCAGTGAACGAGGATTTCGCAGATGGACTGCGTGACGAACACCGCGATTTCTCACTCGTCGCAGTTCGTGAGATCGTCGTCAACGCCTGTGTTCATCAGGACTTCATGGAGCATGGCGGCATCGACCGGGCTCTGGAGAACATCGAGAAACAGCAGACCGACGCGCCGGAATTCATCGTCAAGACACGCAGCACCACCGTCGAGCTGCGCAAAGGACGTTTCGAGGACATGGGCATGAAAGAACGTGTCAACGCCGCATATCTGCACTGTTGCCTCCAAACGGCCAAAGGAGGCTTCCTGACCAATTCCTCGCTCAGGGAACGCTTCGGCCTGTCCAAGGCGAAGACGGCGGTGACCTCCCAAGTCATCGCCGCCGCGGTCGACGCCGGCCTCATCTTCCTGGACCCCGCCACGAAAGGATCTCGCAGGACCGCACGATACCTGCCGTTCTACCACCGTAATTAATGACTTCAGGCAAGATATTCAAATTCCAGTCGAAGCTGAAGCTAGCCAGAAGAATGGACCTGAGCATTCTCAAAATACTCAGATGCTCGCACACAAGGATGCCACGAAACTTATAAAAGATATAAAGGATATAAAAAGTTACAAAAAAAGGACGCGAGCAGACATTTGCGTCACATACCGGAAACGGACGTTTCCGGTACGGAAAGCAGATCGGCCGCCATGCCACGGCACTCCGGCGGAAAGTGTTCCGAAACCCGTCCCATAATCAATGTTCCAAAACTCCATGCTTAGGATGGGTAGTGGTACATGGCGAGCATGATTTACGGATACGCGAGGGTCAGCACCGGCGACCAGACCACCGACCTGCAGCAGGACGCACCCGTGAGGGCCGGCTGCGATAGGATCTTCACCGACGTGGCGTCCGACGCGAAGGCGCACCGTCCCGAACTCGACCACATGCTCGACCTGCTGCGCGGGGGAGACACGGTCGTGGTGTGGAAGCTGGACCGTCTCGGCCGGAGCATGCAGAACCTGGTCGACCTGATGACCACGTTCGACGAGAGGGGAGTGCAGTTCCGCTCCCTGACCGAATCGATCGACACGAGCACGCCCGGAGGCACGCTCGTGTTCAACATCTTCGGCAGCCTGGCTCAGTTCGAACGCGACCTGATCCGCGAACGCACCCGCGCCGGACTCGAGGCCGCGCGCATCCGCGGCAGGAAAGGGGGTCGTCCCACCAAACTCGATGAGAAGCAGGTCAAAGAGGTGCGGAGGCTGTACGAGTCCAGAACAGTGACGGTTGACCAGATTGCCGCGATGATGGGCGTGGGACGGTCCACCATCTACCGGTGCTGAAACAAGATTCAATAAAGGCGAACTAAATCGTCTTGACACTGAGCCTGCCTTCGATAAGCAGCTTGTGCATGAGGTTCTTGCCGTGGTCCTTGTTGTCCAAAGTAGAACCGTAGGTCGAGAGCAGTCCGGCGACTTTATGGTTCATGTCTGCTCTGGCTTCAGCATCCGAGACTCTGGTACCGTCGTCCTTTCTCCAAGGCCGATAGAAGAATATCAGCCTGGTTTGGCTCTCATACAGGTCGACACCGTCGAAGATCGCCTGGAAATACGCATAATCAGCTTGGGCGAGTGAATGACCATAGAATTTGATCATGGCGGTGGAATCGTTTCTCGAACCATGCGGCGGATGTGTCTGTATGAGTTTCGCGGTATCCGGATTATCTAGGGAAAGAAGACGGTAGGTCTTCGTAAATGGAAGGGCTTCCGGCTCGTCCATGTGTTTGGTGCCATCGATACCGAAGACGATATTGTTCTCCCTCAGACTCCCATGGATATTGACAAGAGTCGGGAATGGTCGTTCCCCAGAGTGCGACTTCGCTAGATTGTCAATCCCAACGAGAGGATTCGTATAGTTGAAATCAAGCAATGAGACAGAAACATCGTAATAGTCCTCATTTGGCAGCTCGGCCACGAGCATTCGATTCAAAAGATCCAGAGCGTTTTTCACATAAGCGTCATTCCCATCCACTTCTTTGAGCAGGTAAGCACTGAACGCTTGTTCCATTTTGTTCAATTCAGTGAGCAACAATTGCGAGACCAGCAACGAAGTCCATTGTTCTTGCTGTTTGCTGATGGCATACAAGAACTGTGCAACGCGTTCTTCAGGCGTATCGGCCCAAGAGAGAAGACAGCCGTGTGGATTCAGGTATCGTTCCACTGGGGCACCGACGGCATGATTGAGTATTGCCGCGACTTTTGAGCATTTCGACCCAAGAATAGCGTTGGAACTGGTCACCCATTGTTCGATGGCCAATTCGATATCCGACCAAGGGTATTGCGATTTATCGGTCAGGATTACATCCCATGCAGTCAGGCCACTGTCATATGCATACTGAGCTATTGATTTGTCCGATTTCTCAAAATCCTCGGAGGGAGGATTTAGTAGTTTGAGCCGTTTCTCTTCGAAATCCGAGAATTTGGAATGCAACCCGCATTCCAAATCGAATCCATTCCCGAGAACAATGAGCTGATGCCACTGGCCCTTAGGCATGCTCCATTCCCTGGGCAGACTGGTAGACGGTTTATATATTTCAATCGATGGGGTTTCCGGGCTGCGGAACATGCGCGAGATGTTTTCCTGCTGCTTGATCACATCCTGAAGAGGACTCAAAGAGGCATCTTTCCAAGCGTCCAATGATGTTTTCACATTGCTGTTGAACTTCGCTATGCTGTCCTGCAGGGGACTCGAAGCGACTGTGTTCCAAGCAGCCAATGATGGCTTCATGCCGTTGATGACTTTCGCCATGCTGTTCTGAAGGGGAGCCGTGGCGTTTTTGATCATTTTGGATGTATCAAATGCCGGATTGGGTATCGATCTCTGTAATTTACTTTTCGCCGCGTTAGGGTCGGTCATGCTTGTCCTTCCGGAATCAAATACCTACATGGCTACGATGATTGGTAGTTAAATTTGAGACGCTTGTTTTTAATACGTGATAATCCCTTGGCTTTTAACGGTTGACCCTTGAATTTTGCATTACACCAATGACCTTGTCGATAGTCATACCAAAGAAGTCACAAAATATATTATCTCGGGACGAGTCTGAAAATATTGAGCATACATTTGCACGAATTTTATATTCGGCAGCATACAACAATTTCAACAAGTTCTGCTGATTATACACTCATTCTCTAAATTAATTCCGAAGCCTTGACCTGACCATTCATCAACATTGGCATGAGCCATTTTCTTATGTTCATGAGACTATGATTCTCTATGCGAATAGATTTTTCTGATTCCAGTACGGGTTGTGCAGCTTTATTAAATGCACAGAGAATTTTTTCCGGTGGAACGGGCAATGTATATTCTAAGATTCGATCTGGCTGAACTCTTGATCTACTCCCAGTAGACGCAACCGCATTGGACTGCATAAAGCTCTGGAATCTATCCGAGTTCAACACTGAAAAAATGTAGCTGGTAGCGATTGACCTTTTGCATTTCAAAACAACAAATTCAGTTGAACAAACAGGCGAATTGGTTAAATATAAAGGATTCCAAACACGCTTGAATTGCGGGTTCAATTTAGAGATAAGGAAGGAGTTACTTGGAATTTGATACTTACTCGACTGTATGTCACTTGAAGGGTCAAAAGATGGATATTGCATGCTGTCAAAAGCTGGAATTGAATAGTGTTCGACAATTGCTGGCATTGCTGAAGGTAAAATATTGTTGGTGCCGATTTGAACAAAATCACTCAGTTGTCCCAAGCTCCATGGCAGAGGCTTTTCAACCTTGTGAACAGAAGATATGTTCCCTCCTGATAAACGGTATGGGTTTCCATTTTCGTCTGGGAAATCGAATTGGGTAAACCAGTAGTCGTAGATAAGGCTGATGGTTTCCTCGAGCTCCTTGCAGATGCGCTGGTTGGTTTGAATCTTGTCATCGATTGCACCAAGCAAGTCAGCAGCTTCCGCACTGTCTTCAACGATTGGAATGATGAGAGATCTGATTTGAGGTAAAGTCAGATTACTCACAATAGATCCTGCAATATCGGCGCGACGAATCTGGGTTTGGACAAAATCCGATGCAAGTGCATACATAAGGTATCGAGGCGAAATCTTAGAGGCATCTGGCCTGATTAGTACCAGACGTTGCCCAAGACAGCATTTTAGATTGTCAGGCATTATTCCAAGGACGCCCATGGGTGCTTCTCGGGAGAAAATTATGTCGTTCTTTTGCGGAACGGCTCGTCTTGTGCGCTCTAAATAGGTCTCCTCACTTACGTAAGAAGGATTGTCAAGCGAGATAACGGTATTGTCAAGATTGAAATTCCTAATTACGGGAATCCCGCTTGTTTCCCATTTTGGGGTGGAATGCGGGCAATCGACAATTGTCTCGCACAAATCTTCAAGCTTCATTTTATGCATAGCGAAGCTCCTTCAGTTGGCTCAAAATAGACTGCTGAAGATCGTCACCTTCGTTGAACAGGTTCTTCAAATTGTCAATGTGCGTATTGAGTTGTGTCTGAAACTCCTCGGGAGTGATATCGATGTATTCGATTCTGATTTCGAAGTATTGTCCTGCGCTGAATGAGTAGTTCTTGTCCTCGATGTCGTTGTAATCGGCGAGCACCGAGAAATCATCTCGTTCCTCTCCATCGTTGAACGTGCTGATGATTCGGTCGATCTCCTCGCCGGAAAGCACGGTGCGCTGGTTCTTGCCGACTTTCTCCTTGGTGCCGAGGCCCGACGCGTTCATCAGCAGCACCTGGTCGTATTTTTTGGATTTATCCAGGAAGATGATGGACACGTTGGTGCCGGTGTTGGCGAAGATGTTGCTTGGCATGGAGATGACGCCGCGCAACATGTGCTCATCGATCATGCGTTTGCGTATGGTCTTCTCGATGGAGCCTCTGGCGGTGAGGAAGCCGGTGGGCACCACGATTGCCGCCTTGCCCTCGGGCTTGAGGGACACCAGGATGTGCTGAAGGAACATGAGATAGATCGACATTCCTTCTAGTTTCTTTTTGGGAATGTTCGGCACTCCTGCCCAAAACCTTTTAGCGTACTTATCCGACGCGAGGGTGTTTCTGTCTTTCGAGAAATCGCAGTTGAACGGCGGGTTGCTCACGATGTAGTCAAAATGCTTGAGCGAGTTGCCGTCGGCCTCCAAGTGGCGGGGCGCGGTCAGCGTGTTGTCGTGCACGACGTTGGCGAGCGATTCTACCTGTCCATTGAGGATAAGGTTGAGCCGCATGAACTCATTGGCCTTTTGCGAGCGATCCTGCGTGTAAATGGTGCACTTGTCCTCGCCGATCTCGTGGGCAAGGGCGAGCACGAGCGTTCCGGAGCCGGCAGCCGGATCGTATACCGTGATGTTCCGGTCGCCATGGGGCACAAGGATCTTCGCCATGATGCTGGCTATGGCATGCGGGGTGAAGTATTCGCCATAGCTGCCGGAATCCTTGTTGTAGTCCTTGATCAGGTATTCGAAGACCTGCGAGAAGAAGTCGTAGCCCTGCCACAGCGCGTCATCAAAGCTGAAGTCCACGAGGGTGCCGACCAATGCGGCGCAGAACGCGTTGCGCTTGTTCTCCTCGACGATGAACCGCGACACCCCCTGGAACAGGGTGATGCGCCCTTGGCCGGCCTTGACCGAGTCGATGTCCGCGTTGTCCTGCGCAATGCCGCTCAGTGCCGTGTCGAACCGTTTGGCGAAGTCGTTCTCCCCTTTGTGGTTGAACAGGTTGGACAGCAGCCACTCCGGGCGGATGCGTGCTACGGTGCCGAGCTCGTACAGGGCGGTCTCGCGATCGTCGTCATCCATGCCGACATATCTGGCCTCCACCGCTTTGGCGCCGTCGCAGTCGGAGAATGATTCGAGGGTGCCAAGCTCGTGGAGGAAGCGGTCGTTGAGGTACTTGTAGAGGAACGCCTCGGTGATGATCTTGTATTCGCTGCTGTCGTTGGCGAGGCCCGCGTCCGCGCACACGGTCTTCAGTCCGTCGATCATGGCCTGCGTCCGGTTGAGTATCTCGGTGTTCATACGAGGTGGTTCTTCCTTTCGTCGGAATACTCAGCATACATCCAATCGACCATCCGCTCCGTCTGCTTCACCGGATCGACCGGGTTGATGCCCTTGACGGTCGTGATGAGCTTTCCCCCGACCTTGCGTTTGAATGAGGCCTCCTGGTCGAACGAGGCGGCGTTCTGTCCGAGCAGGGTGTCGATGGTCCTCTTGCCCAATGCCAAGATCCGCTGTATGGCTCTGTCATCAGTCGTGAGCGGCGTGTCGGCGTTCTTCATCTCCTTGTGTATGCGCATGAACTTCGCGTCGCCGCCGTACTTCCTGGCCAGCAAGTCGTTACGCCGGTTGATTTCCTCGGCCTCCTTGCGCAGCTGATCCACCTCGTCCATCAGGTTTGCCGCCTGTTCGGTGGTCATCTCCTCGAAATTGGTTTTCGCCAATTTCTCACGCAGGTTCTCCAGAAGGTTCACGAACTCGGGATCCTTGGGATCGTTGTTGCCGCCGAACGTCTTACGCGCCTTGCGGATCTTCTCCCGCAACTTGTCGGAGACCGTGAGTTCCTCCTTGTCGCCGTGCGCGAACTCGAATTCCATCTGTTCCAGCAGGACGTTCATCGCTCCGGTAGACATTTCCTTGTTCTTCAAGGCTTCCTGCATGTTCAGCCGCTGGATGCGCAGTTCCACCTCGTTGAGCAGCTTCTGATAGCGGTCGACGTCGAACCACCCCTCGGCGTCGGAGAATTTCTCCTTGAGCTCCTCGTATCCCGCTGCGGCAGCCAGATTGCGGAGTTCCTTGTACTGGCGCAGCACTTTGCGCAGCTCGTACAATTCGTCCTTGTGAGCGTTGTCTATCGCGCCGATTTCCTGGGTGAAGGCGACGATGTTGTCCGTGGTGTAGTTCCACAGGACTTTTTTTATCTGGTCAAGCTGTCTGTGAATCGTCGCGGGATCCTCGAACAGGCTCTGGAGCTTGTCCACCTCGTCGCCGTACTCGTTGCTGAGCTCCTCGTAATAGGCTCTGTTGGTCTTGTCGAACTCGGCCGAGATGTCGGCGAAATCCACGACGTAGCCGTGCTTCATATCATGATAAGGGCGATTCACTCGTGTCAGGGCCTGCAGCAGGTTATGGGCCCTGATCTTGCGGCATAGGTAGAGTTTCTTGAGTCTGGGGGCGTCGAATCCAGTGAGCAGCATGTCGTAGACCACGAGGATGTCGATCTCCCCCTGCTTGAATCTTCTCTGGATTTCCCTGCGGTCCTTCCTAGTGCCCTCGTCGTACAGCACGAGTGCCGATGAGATATCCGAGTCGTATCTCTGCAAAGCCTCGCTGATGGCGCGCGCCTGCTTGGAACTGGTCGCGACGATCATCGCGCCGATGTTATCATTCTCCCTGCCAAGCTCCACTCTCGAATGGCACAGGTCGTCGACGATATATTCCACCAACGGATCGATGTAATGCGGATGCTCGTAGACCTGGTCCATGGTGATGAGCTGGTCGATTTCCCGCAGGTCGCTGACTATCTTCTGCATGCGGACGCGGAACTGCTGCCTCACCTCCTCATGCAGCAGCCTCAACGTGTAGCCGTCCGCCACGGACTGGTTGTAGAAGTACGTGTGGATGTAGCTTCCAAACACCTCGCGCGTGTTCGCGCCGCCTTTTTGCCGAATCAGCGGCGTTCCCGTCAACGCGATGCGCACCGCTTGGCGGTCTGCGGAGATAAGGCTCGAGAGGAAGCTGTGTCCGGGTTTGTACTCCCTATGGGCCTCGTCCATGAAGAACAGGCGTTGGATGTTGATGTTGTACGACGGAGGAATGCTCAGGGCATCCGCAGAGAATTTCTGGATGTTCACCACCGCGATGACGGGAGCGTCATTCTGCCCTGACATCTGGGACGGCCTCTGCAGCAGTTCGGCGAACTTTTCTCGTGATTCTATGCGGACGACGTTCGCCCCGCGGTAGGTGAACTCGTCGGACGCCTGGTTCAGCAGCTCCAGACGGTCCACGATGAAGAACGTCTGCAACTGAGTGTTCCGGCGCTGGTAGCAGTCCCTGAGGTAGCGCGACAGCAAAAACGCCAGCTCGGTCTTGCCACTTCCCTGCGTATGCCAGATGACGCCCTGTTTCGCTCCCGAATCAAGCTTGTCCCGCACCGCAAAAGTTGCGAACAGCTGCGGATAGCGCATGATGTGCTTGTCGATGTGGTTCACGCCATTGTCATCCACATATTCGCGGTAGCAGATCCCGTACTTGAGCAGGAAGAGAAAACGCTCCGGCGAAAGCATGGAAGTGATGATTTCGTTCGCCGGCGTCCGGGGATCCACTGACATCTCCCATTCCGGGGAGCCGTATAAAGAAATCGCGTTGTTGTCCTTGAGGATGGACTTCTCGATCTCCTCGCTGCGCGGGGCCAGCGATCCCAGCAGACGGGCACGGTTCTGCTGCGGTTCCCGAAAATGGTTCATCTTGACCGAACCGTATGCGCTGCACGCGTAGAAGGAGCCTTGGATGGGTTCATGGTCCTCGTCATCGTAGGGCTGGTTGTTGCTGAAGATCATCAGCTGGGTGATGTTCGCGAATTTACGGTAATGAGGTTGGCTGAACCTCCGATACATGCGATCGCGTTCGGCGAGGATGCCGTCGCGGTTGTTCTCCCTCTTGACCTCCATGAACGCCAGCGGAATGCCGTTAAGCAGGAAGATGATATCCGGACGGAAGCTGTCCTCCTCATATACGTAGGGCAGTTCGGTCGCCACGGTGAAATCGTTGTTCTCCGGATGGTTGAAGTCGATGAGGCTCAATCCGAAGACGCCGTCGACCAGGTCCCTGTAGAACAATCGACCGACATCCTTCGCCGTGAGGTCGTTCCTCAACCTATCCAGCACTGATTGAATAGCGGTTTCGTCAACCATCTCATCGGGATTAAGACGCTTCAATGATTCCGAGAATTGATTGAAGAAAATATTGGTGGTCGAGTCGTAATCCACATCAGAAGTCTTGTCGTGAATCGACATGTACCGCCAACCCAAACGCGTGGAATGCGCCAATGCGGGGAACTTGACGTAGGAATCTTCTGGACCGACCATGTCATCCTCCAATCACCCATCGGTGTGCCTTAACCGCATGTCCTGTAATAGAAAATATTACTGAATATGCCAATTGCACGGGGTATGGATGGCCGCGTTTCCATCCTGTCTTAGTCGGTTTTCTGTCCCGTAACTAGGGATGTGGCGTGCCATCTCTTTTGCGATCTTTTGAACTAGGGACTGTAACGGCATTCGTTCTGAGCTGTCTTCTATCTTTCCCGAAACCACGGCGTCCCACGGTTACGCCTTATCCTAGTTACGGGTGAATTATATCCACAACGGGACATGTTGTAACACGGGAGGAGGAAGTCCACGGGACTGCACGAATTGCGTGAGCGTTCCGGATTGACGCTGCATCAGCTTGGATGCGTTGACCGGCGGGCTTTCACGCGACTGTGGGTGTATGAAAACCGTGACGACGAAACTCGTAACATGTTCCTTGGTACGGTTGCGAAACTGGCGCGAGCGTTGCATTGCAACGTGTTGGACCTGTATCCGGACGATTACGTGTGGCGTGGTGGCGTGTCAGCCGGTGTCATCGGATTGAAAAACATTCGCAAGGCCCGCAAGCTGACGCAGGTGGAACTGGCTGGATTGAGTGGCATCGCACGTCTCGCCATCTCTTGGTTCGAGACGAATGATTGTCCTGTTTCGCAAATGTATTTGCGGACGGCGCTGCGATTGTCCGAGGCGTTGCGATGCGACCCGGTTGGATTTTCTGACGGAAGGATACTGACATGGGTTTGAGGGAACTCAGGTTGAAGCATGGAATGACGCAGAAGCAGTTAGCCGACAAGATTGGCGTTACACAACAGCGTGTTGCCGCGTATGAGAATGGTGTCAATTCCGTTGAGAATATGACGCTTGACGAGTCGATTCGCATTTGTGACGCGTTGCATGTCAAGAATCCCCGCAAACTCTTGGAAGACGGCAAAGAATAGCAAGGCGGATTGGAACTCCATAAATACGGACAGCTGCTGTTCACATCACGATATTGAAAATGGTACGGACGGGGTATCGTTGGACCTTCCGATGATTGCCGGTATGGATTCCACGGAAGGAGCGGATGACCGCCTTGTCGGCAGCAGCCGTTGACTGTACGTGTATTCCATGACGAGGTGGTGCCGGCTCATGCGTGGGTCAATTCGCCGTGGCACGTTCTTTGTCGACGCGTCGAGTTTTTGATGCCGTTTTCATATAGTTCGTTGTGCTGGTAATGCAATTGAATGGCATCTCGCAAATGAAAGATACATTCACCGCGTTCGCCGGAAAAGCGTAGGCACGCGAATACGCGTCCTCGATTCCGATAGTGGAACTTGGGAGATGACAGGTAGGGAAATAGTCAGGAAGGTTATTCCCAGCGATACAGACAAAGACGAACTGGATAAATGAAGCATCAGGCTGATTATCCATCCTTTACATGTCGCTGATGGCAATGTCCGCAAATTAGCGGTTAAGCTTTTCAGTGTCTTCGGTGACTTTGCTGGGAGGGAGGATGGCTCGCTCGTCAAAGTAGGCGATGGGGTTCTTGGAGTCGTTGCGTTCGAGGATTTTGCCGATCCAGTTGTCGTAGTCGCCGTGGATCGGCTTGCCGATAAAGCCCATGCGCATATCGTCGCGCTTGATGATGCCGTTGATCTTGGCGACACATGCCACCACGTTGTCGGGGGTCAGGATGATGCCGAGATCGCAGCGGACCGCCCGGCCGGGTTCGAGCCGCCACCAGCTGTTGCCGGAGCGCCAGATTTCCTCGAAGTCGCCTTCCATCTTGGAATCCCATCCCACCAGATGCCGAGTGCCGCCCTCTGGCAGGTCCTCGACCCAGCCAAGTTCCCTGCGGGGACCAAGTTTCATCGTCACAATTTCAGTCATACCCTATATCTTACAGCCTTGCGTACCTGCCATCTTGAATGAAAGATATGTAAAGACCATCCCATGCAATTACCTCCTTATTCAGTGGAGGAGTGTCTTTAGCGACGCAGGAGGGGCGTTTGTTCACTTTCCTAGAAAACAAACGCCCCCTCTATGGCATATTCTGCTAATTGGCAGAATAAAGATTTCTGCCTCACTCACTCAACAGGATTGTCGCTATTACGCTCTGTAACAGAGTTGTATCCATGCGGATGCTCATCTTCGCTATGGTACACAGAACCGAGAGTGTCCATCCACCAATGCTCCCGATTAATGATGTCTTTCGGCAAAGCGCGCATATCAAAAATCTCTAGAATCGAGTACTGGAAGTTGTCTTCGATATATTTGACACCCAGCTCCTTGAGACGCTTGTTGCCACCAGAATGATCACCATAGGCATACTCCGACCAGCGGGACAATAATCCTTGCTCTGCACCCTTGTGTGAGTAGGCAGAACCGACATAATGCCATCCGGTACGCCGGTCGGTTTGCAGGTAAACAGCTTGGACGCTGCCCAGAGAAGTTTTCCATGTATCGTTTCCCACTGCGGCAACTAGCTGCCGATGAGTGAGACGCACGTTTTCAAAACCGGGGAAAGGAAGCGAGGAAATTGGGGACTGCGATAAATGGTCTAAGGTCATGGTTTCCGAGAAGCGATTTCGTAACTCATCGTTGCCCATATCGTTCATGAGTTGAGTGGGCCCTTGACGTTTCTTGTAATACACCACAGCACGAGCATCCAACGGAGCATACTGCGGTATTTCGCGATAGTCGTACGCGACAGTGCCATCTTCCTTCTGATATTCGCCGAGAACCTCAAAAGCACCAATGAACAGCCATTTCGTCGGATCTTCCTGATGAAGTTGAATGAACTGCAGAACCTTCTTCTGCTTGAAAGATCCCTTCACTTTTTCCCCGGGCCATTGTTTGATAAACATCCACTCCATCAGCGCATCATGCGATGAGTAGTAAGCATCAAGTACGTCAAACCAAGCAGGCTTGTTGCCATTCAACCTGATAGTGAAATCCTTCAGTTGCTCGTTGTCCAATCCAATCAAATCAAGGAACCGAATCGGTGTGTTTGGTATATCCATCGTTTCTCCCTGCATCATCTGAGCGTCCTTTCTATCATAATGTTGTTGCGTAATGAAAGCATCGTGCACCGGCAGTTCTTTCTCGGGTTCTGCGAGGATGACGGTGATTTCCGTGTCTTTTTGTTGCGAGTCCAGTGACAGACCCCAGATGATCAAGGCATCGTCTTGGATCGCTTCCTGCACGATTGTGACCAATGAGGTGGCTTCGGCCAGGCCAATATTGGCGGGAGCCCCAATGTTGATCAGCGCCCCGTCGCAATATGACGGGTCGATGCCTTGTGCGGCGAGCACGTCCGAGAACGCCTTGCTCGGATCATCACCGGCATTGAACCGTATGATGCGTATGGCCGCGGATGCACAGATGGAAATGACATCCGAAAAATCAATGTGAATGTAACCGTTCGAGTCGGTAAGCGATGTGATGATCTCCGCGGTCTGTTTCAGTGCGGTCTCGGCACTGACACCGGGAGACGGGATAAGATGGGCGGCCGGAGTCGCCTCGACGGTGGCAAGGGGAGCTGTGGAAACAGTCAGCTCCGTCTTGTCATCCTCACTGCGAAACGTGACGATTGAGCGGTCGACATCGATGTCGGCGGTAAGCATTGCGGGTCCTTTCGATTTTTGTCTATTTTACAGTGTGTATGCAGATGGTGGAATCGATTCTCGATCGAAGTCGTCGTTCGGGGGATTCGCGCATGACGGCCGCGTCGCATAGGCGTGCACGCGTTCATTGAGCCGGTCGCAGCCCTGCCCCATGGCTTCGAACCACGCGTCGTCCACGATGAAGCCCTCCTCTCCGAACAGCGTCAGCCGGTATCCAGGGAAAGATCCCAATGATTCCCGCAACCGCCGCAAGGATCGCTTGGCGGTCAGGAGACGGATCGCCAAATCGGGAGGCAATGGATCTTCATAGGAAGATTCCGACCGGTGGCAGAGAGAGCGGCAGCGATTGTCGGGGTCGGAATCGTCATCTTCCTTTCCGGTCTCGAAAATCAGCCATAGCAGATCGATGGACTTCCAGAGCCGCTGATACGCCTCGCACTCGAAGAACTCGGCATCGACCTCGTCGCCGCCTTCGTCAAACACTCGCGTTTTTCCGGAATCGGTACGCTCAACGGAAAACCATGTGACCCGAAACTCCTGACCGTCACGTTCCCCGCGCTCCGGACGCAGTTCCAGCAGGTCCCGCACGTCGACCGCGGTGGAGTCGAACGAGCTGACACCGGCCTCCACGCGCCACCCGTCCCAAGACAGATCAGACAGCCAATCACATACAATTTGTGTCAACTTATCGTTCTGGCTATCCAGCCACCTGTCGGACCGAGGAAGATGACCAGGTACGCGATTGCACGGGTCAATGACCAGATGCCTGCAACAGAGCAATAATGTCGCCATCGCTAGTATCTCCTTTTTTGTATCAAAGTTATCTTGTATATAAGATACCACATAAGCAGGTATGCTTGTAACATCGTTTTATAGAAAGGAACCGAAATGAACCACACCGTCACGCAACACAGGGGCGGCAATGCGCCAGCCGACGCACATAGCGGGGAAGGATCATACGACCTGAAGCCGATATATCCGGCGATGCTGCGGGTCATGGAGCTGGTGGGCAGGCCGCGCATCAATCCGGCGGACGGAAACTACGTGCCCAGCGGATTCGAGGGATACGACAAGCGCACCAACGGGTTCGCCCGAGGTACGCTCACGGTCATCTCTGGATGGACATTGGCCGATTCGAGGAACCTGCAGCTGGACATCGTGCGCCACGCAGCCGTGAGTGGACTGCCGTCCGCCATCTTCTGTCCTCGATTGTCCGGCTACGAAATCGCAGTGCGCATCATGTCGGCGGAAACTGACATGCCGATGAAAGCCCTCCTCTCGGACGACAGTCTCGACGAGGACGAAAGGGGATTATGCGACGCATTCTGCTCGCTTTGCGAGCATATGCCGCTGTATGTCAATTCAGAACGATCCATTACTCTGGATTCCATCATGGATGCCTGCCGCAGACTGAAAAGAACCGTAGACCTGAAACTCATAGCTCTGCATCGCATCGACGCCATTGCTAACAATTCAGGATGCGAATTAGGCAAGGCGCTGGACAGACTCGCATCATTCGCCAACGAGATCGACACCGCCATCATTGTGACATCGGCAATGGAACAGGGGCGGGCACGCATAGACGGCAGAAGACCTCTGCTCCTCCACCTTAAGAATTCGGAGACTGTATTCCAGTACGCGGACACCGTGCTCATAGCGCACCGCCCGGGATTGTACGACGAAAAGACAGACCCGAACGAAACCGAACTCATCCTCGCCAAACACCCATGGCTCTCGCCGTGCACATTCAATCTCAGACTCAAGCCGGAATACTCAAAATTCACAGACCAATGACAGAGCTGCAAAGACATGACGTGCCGGAAGAACCGAAGGATCAAGGCCTGCAGCCAGCGGTGAAAATGCCTGGCGTGTGCCATGTCCGCCACTGCTCCGGGGACGACAAACGTTTGGAGTCGCAGTTGGCGGTGTTCCTGGATTATTCTCGGGTGCCTGTAGGTGCCTCATGGGAAACGAGCGTAACCGGCAGACTTCCCAAGGGCAGAAAACCCTAGAATAAAGCCAAAAACAGTTGGCCACGGTTATCATGCGGATAAGGAGATTCTAATCAATCAATGTGTTAGGAATCTCAGACGCATTGTTCACTATCGCCAATGAGTATTGGGAATGATATGGGACCAATCCAGATGCCCCTACTATTCACGACATGTTGCTTCTATCCCCCCCCCTAATAAAATTGCAAACGGTAGGTAATCGTTGCTCTTAGTGGTCTTGCCAGAGAGCCACTGAGTTCGAGAAGGGGTAAAACATGGGTCAGGTACCACCAAGGCATGCGAAATCATATATCAAAGATGACAAGGCTTTTCTTAAATCATCCATCGCTCTTTCAGTAGTCGCCGCGACGCTTGCGGCTCCTGCCACCGCGTTGGCCTCGGAAACATCATCCAGCGTCGCCAACACCGAAGATGCCGCTCAGTCCACCGATAAAGCATTGAGAAATCTTCAACAGGCACAGAAAGCAATCAAAGAGGCAAACGCCACTTTCCAGCAGGCCTCTCAAGAATTAGCAAAAGCCAAGGCGAATCAAGCTGACGCACGAGCAAAGTTCGACAACGCGAAAACATCCCTGGATTCGGCACAGGCCGCTCTTGCTGACGCTCAGTCAGACCTCACAAATGCGAAGCAAGTAACCATTGACACCCAGCAGACAGTGGATAAAGCGCAGAAGAAGGCCGATAAGGCTAAAAGTGCTGATGACGATGCAGCCGCGGCAGCGAATAGGGCCAAAACGCTTATGATGCCGCACAGGCTAAAGCCGATGCTGCGGTCAAGACAGAGGCAGACGCGAAGGCTGAACTCAACAAGGCCTCCGCTGACGCTAAAGATGCCAATGATCCTGTGAAGTAAAATGCAGCCGAGCAGGCTCTTGAACAAGCGAAAACCGATAAGTCGAACGCTGAGAATGCTCAATCGGACGCTGAAAAGGTTCTTGCCGATAAGTAGGACGCCAAGGAACGCGCCGACGAAGCATATTCGAACGCCCAGATGAATGAGGCCGGTAAGAAGAATCAACTCGATGCTGCTTCCAAGAAAGTTTCCGACATCGAAAAGAACTCCGGCTTGGATTCATTGGCCCAAAAGGTGAATTCTTCCGAAGACACGTTGACAAAGGCGAAGGCCGATAAGGACGCCAAAATGAATGCCGTGGATCAAGCTAACGTGACGGAACAGGCCAAGAACACGGCGCTAGCCAATGCGAAAGGGGGGGCACCGTCGCGGCCAAAGAGGCAAAAGATCAAGCCAATCAGAGCGCAAAGGACAGTCAAGACAAAATCCAGAAGGGTGTGGCAGGACCGTTCCAGTATGTGTTAGATGACGCAAATTCCACCCCTGCGCAGAAAGCGGACGAGCAACTCGCTTTGGATCGCGTCAACGGAACCCAGGAACGAACCGACTGGTTCGATAAAGTCGATCTTTCCGATCAGAAAGATGCCACCAGCTATACGGGGTTGAAAAATTCCCTGAGCTACTATGATACAGCGAACGGCATTCGCAAGGCCAACAACCTCAACGAACTAGGCGTCAGCCTTGCCGCCGTGGCAGGGTCCATGCCGAACTGCTCATATTCGGGCCAAGTTCAATGGGGTCATGCTCAAACATATAAAGGAACGCTGGAATTCCAACGTTTATTACTCTTTTCAGCATGTAAAAAGAGTAAACAAGTAAAAGCACAAAGCATCACATTCCCCCGACGAAGACGCGGACGCAGGAGGCGTCAAATGCATATACCCCCGGACAAGGATGAGAGAACATGCCGGAGCTCCTTTCGACGATAGAGTGATACACCGATTTGGTCCGCCATGTGTATCACCTAATGTGTCATCGATATCGGCGTATCCAACGTCATTCGACGGCATCACACGGAAAAACGGCATGTGGACCGAATCGGTCGTAATCGTTGGAGGGAAGCCGTTCTCAGCAAAAGAAAAGGGCTTTCAGATTGCTCTGAAAGCCCTACCGGCGGAGAATACGAGATTCGAACTCGTGAGGCTGTTACACCAACACGCTTTCCAAGCGTGCGCCATAGACCACTAGGCGAATTCTCCAATTATGCAACGCTCTGCAATGGTCACCTGCAAAACGCAACTTGATTAGGATACAACGCATTGTCTCAACCTCAAAATCGGCGTGTCGCGCCGCGTGGAGGGTGAACAGTCAAGCAGGATAACGCGACTTGCTGGCAACTTCGGCATCGCACCAATCAGGCATGAAGAGGCTCAACGCCGTACAGACATCCTCCTACAGACAGGCCCATAGCCCCGAACATAGGAAATTCAGCGTACATAGGCCCTCAGATGGCCGATAATGCCCAACATGAGGAAGAAGGCGTCCGATGTCGACTTACGCCTGAGATAACTGAACAATGATGTTACGGGGACGACCGTCGGCAGATAGCCGATAGCCAGACATTGGATTTGTGGACGCGCCGACGTGGAATTCCTGCTTGGGACTCGGGAAAGCACATCGACCGCGTTGTGATAAAAGCCGCTGAAGACCCCGATGACCGACGGCAGGAGAACGCGAAAAAGAATCCTCCCGGGGCGGCCGGCCCGTCCAAGGGGATCCCGTCAGGAACGGGATATAAAAAAGGTGGGGTTTCCCGGAGCGTCGGCTCCACGGGAAACCCCACCTGAACGAATGTTTGCGGCGGCGTGTTACTCTCCCACACCCTGCCGGGTGCAGTACCATCACCGTGCCAGGCCTTAGCTTCCGGGTTCGGAAAGGGACCGGGCGTCACACCTGGGCCATGGCCACCGCAAAAACCACCACCGACGGCCCGGACCCCCAAAACAGGGACCCCGACCGGCCAAAGAAAACCACCCACGCGCCGCCACCGGCGCGTGCCGTGACGGTCCGGGAACCGGACAGCGGACGCGAACACCGTTTCGTGACCACAGGAACAACGCTCCTTGTCGCCAACAATCCCGCAGCAGCAAAGACGCGGACCCACCCCCACACACAGGAGGGGGAATGGGCTGCTATGTCGCCGTCGCCCGTTAGTACCGGTCGGCTCCACCCCTCGCGGGGCTTCCACCTCCGGCCTATCAAACACGTGTTCCACATGCGGGCTTCAACGGTTCAAGACCGTAAGGAATCCTAATCTCGGAGCAGGCTTCCCGCTTAGATGCTTTCAGCGGTTATCCCTCCCGAACGTAGCCA
>ERZ857521.2192-NODE-2192-length-19634-cov-2.903264_pt1 | contig 19634 bp, 26 predicted proteins | sample MGYA00519701_ERZ857521 | MGnify/ENA primary metagenome ERZ857521 (study PRJEB31778, sample SAMEA3449346) | human gut metagenome | biome: human gut; feature: human-associated habitat; material: faeces | place: United Kingdom | collected 2010/2012 ...
ACCGTCTACGCCGAAGTGCTCTCCAACATTATTTTCAAGCACTTCCCCGATGACCTTTTCAAGCTCCAGCATGATGGCTCCCTTGGCGGAGATACCAGCGCGGAATGTATCACCCAGGTCATGACCCGCGAGTTTATCCGCAACCATTACCAGTCTTTCCGGCTGATGTATGACACCTACTTCCCGGCGTTCGGCATTTCCTGCTCCCGCAGCGGCAACTGGGGCATGCATGTCAACATTTCCAACGGCTGTTTCGGCCGCTCTCAATCCGCTCAGGAAACCGCCATCAGGAAGCTGCTTTACATCGCCAACAAACACTACAACCTGTGCTGCTCCCTGACATATCGTGGTTCCAATCGTCATTACTGCGCCCGCATGCTGCAGTTTACCACGCAGGAAGCCTGTAAAAACGCGGACTTCAACAACATGCCCTCCAGCCACGGCAACTGCTGCAACTTCTCCCACTTTCCCGAAGGCCGCATCGAGTTGCGCTTCGTTGGTGGACAACGAAATTTTGGCGGTTTTCGCAACACGATGGAATGCATTTTCCACCTTGTAGAGGCCGTCAAAACCCTCACTTGGGCCGAATGCGACAGCGTAGAAGCCATCTTCGCAGGATGCAACCAATATGTGTACGACCGTCTCCGTTCCAGATGCAAGGATGCCGGAGACATCACCGACAGCCAGCTGGCCGTCATCCGGGAAACCGTGAAGCGTGAAGAATTGGTGTGAAAGAATTATGCCGGGGCGTGTAAAATCGCCCCGGTTCTTTCCCGGAATTTTACACCACCGACTGTAGAAAAGGAGATAGAAACCATGAATAAGCCCGAAAAAATCACAGGCGTGCTCGTAGATGTCAACGCCGGAACCGTGAAGGAAGCCACCATCGAAGCCAACCTCGACAGCTACTACAAAGCCCTGAACTGTGACTGCATTGATATTGTCGTACGCAGTCTCGGCCCGTATCGGTTCGACATTATCTGCGATGACGAAGGCCTGCTCAAGGATAACGCCCGTATGTCCGCTACTGACCCGCACGGCCACCCCATGCTGGTAGGCAACCTGTTCTTCTGCCATCATGACGAAGAAGGCAATCTGACCAGCCTACATCCTGAAGAAGTCACCTTCATTCTCAGCCGGGTTATCCGCTTGAAGGAGCTCGGCACCAATAACTTCCGAAAGGTTATCCACCGCCTGGACTACTGAAATTCACACGAAAGGGTGTAAAAAACATGTGCATCATCTGCGTTTCTCCCCAAGGCGCCCCACAGCCCAGCCTGGCCCAAATCGAAGCCATGTTCGCTCACAACCCTCATGGGGCGGGCTACATGGTAGCCAGAAACGGCAAGGTCGAAATCCATAAAGGCTTTATGAGTCTGGAGGACTTCACCCGCCAGCTGCATGTCGAAGCCTTCACCCCGGATGATTCCGTGGTCTATCACTTCCGCATTTCTACACAGGCAGGCATCACGCCGGCCATGACGCATCCCTTTCCACTGACCACACGCCTCAAGACCTGCACTCAGCTTGATCTCACCTGTCCCTGCGGCGTGGCACACAACGGTATCATCCAGCTCACCAGCAACCCGCGCGAAAAGACGTACAGTGACACCGCGCGTTTCATCACCCGCTACCTGACCCGGCTCATTCGAAGCTCCGATGATCTCCACGACCAGCCTATTCTGGACATGATCTATCTTCTCACAAATTCAAAGTTTGCGATCATGGATACCACCGGCTACGTGGCCACCGTCGGCGACTTCATCCACGCAGGCGGGCTCCTGTTTTCCAATAGCACCTTCATCGAATCCCCCATTTCTTACACGGCCAATCGTAAATATTCCAGCAAGGGAAAGGTGGCGTTCCAGCTGTGAATGTAAAAATCAATGATCTGTTCCTGACGGTCATTGTCCTCGCGTTCTTGAAATCGCTCCTTGGATGATGTAGAATCTACGCAAGGAGGTGTTACCGCGTGACCATCCCCGAAGTCATCGCCGCCAACCGTAAGGCCATGAAGCTCACCCAGCGCCAACTTGGTGAAGCCTGCGGCTATGAAGGCAGAAGCGCCGAAACGGTTGTCCAGAACTGGGAATACGGCAAGCAGCCTGTTCCGCTGGACAAGATCCGCATTCTGGCAGCAACCCTGCAAATCTCCATTGACAGTCTGATTCCATGAACCTGAAAAGCCGCCAGCTTTCATTCGCTGGCGGCTTTTCTTTTTCACCCACGTATATCCTACCATACTTTCAAGGTATCTTTCACTCCCCATCAGGTATCATCAGGTATCCTCGTCCAGAATTTTTTGCGCCTCCCGGAGCGCCCAGCCGTGCGCCCTGTAAACGCTTTTCTGCCCCTGATACTGCATGGCTGCACCGATATCCTCCCATCGCTGCCGCAAAATATAGCGTCTGGTCAAAAGCTCCTGATACCGCGGCGTTGGCATGGACTGCAGTACCCGTTCTGCCTTTTGAACCTTTCGCACATATTCCTCCGCCACCGGTCCCAGATCCTGCGCCAGATCCACCAGCTCCAGCGCCGCCGTCTCCACCCGGCTGCGGCGCTCGTTGCTGCGAATGGTGCTCTCGCTCATGCCTCCCAGATAGGTGGCCATTTCCATATACTGCTCACGCCTGCGCCGGATCGCCCAGATTGCCTGCTGCTCGTCCCGGACTTCCCTGAAAAATTCCTTCGCAATCATTCGCATCCCCCCATTCCCATTCTGGCCTTTACGGCCTCAATCAGCGCATCCTGCCGTTTTTCCTTGCCGGACAGGATCTTCATCACCTGCTGGTCCATCGTGTCCTCCGCCACCAGATGGTAAATCGTCACCGGCTTCATCTGTCCCTGCCGATACAGTCTCGCGTTTGCCTGCTGATATTTCTCCAGACTCCACGTCAGCCCGAACCACACCATGATGTGCCCTCCCGCCTGCAGATTCAGTCCGTGGCCCGCGCTGTCCGGATGGGCAAGCATCAGCTCTACCTTTCCCGCATTCCAGTCTTCTACATCCCTGGCTGTAGATAATGCCCGGGCTTTCGGGAATCTTTCCATGATCCGCTGTAAATCATGCCGAAACGCATAGTATACCAGCACCGGCTGTCCGTTCGCCGCCTCCAGCAGATCCTCCAGCGCGTCCAGCTTCGCACCGTGTACCACGCGCGCCACTCCGTCCTCACCGTACACCGCGCCGCCGGACATCTGCAGCAGCTTTCCGGTTACCACGGCCGCCGTCTGTGCTGCAATCACAGTATCCCGAAGCGGAAGTATCAGATCACGCTCCAGCCGGTCATAGGCCTGCCGTGCTTCCCGGGGCAGGCGCACGGATATGACCCGGTTAAGACAGGGCGGAAGCGATAGATAATCCTGTGCCCGCATGCTGATGCACAGATCTTCCAGCCTTCGGTAGATGGCTTTTTCCGCCTCAGGTTTCGGCACCCAGTTGAAAACAATCTGCGCGTTTCTCCTCCCCTCGTTGAAATATCGCTGACGGTACCCGCCCAGTGTCTGCCCCAGCCTCTCTCCCCGGTCCAGCAGATACACCTGGCTCCACAGGTCAATCAGCCCGTTTGGCGCGGGCGTGCCGGTCAGCCCAACCACGCGCCTGACTGCCGGACGCACCCGGCGCATCGCCTTAAATCTCTCAGATGATGCGCTCTTGAAGCTGGATAACTCGTCCAACACCACCATGTCGAAGGGAAAATTTACGTGTGCCTCTGTAAAATACCTCACCAGCCATGCCACATTTTCACGGTTGATGATGTAAATTTCCGCATCCTGCCGAAGCGCCGCCGCCCTCGCCGCCGTGCTTCCCAGCACCTTCACCGCCCGCAGCCCGCGCAGGTGATCCCACTTCCGGCACTCCTCCGCCCATACAGTGCTTGCGACACGAAGCGGGGCTACCACCAACACCCGCTCCACCATGAAATCCTCAATCAGCTTTTTTACAGCGGATAATGTAATCACGGTTTTTCCAAGGCCCATTTCCAGGAAAAGTCCGCAGGACGGATGCTCCAGAATGAATCGTTCCGCGTGGGCCTGATATGGATAGGGCTCATACTTCATCGGCCGTCACCTCCCGGGGCGGGGAACAGGCGCCCCGGCAGCGCCTCCGCGTCCTCCGGCCCTTTTACCACATAAACCTCCGCTCCCTGCGTCCGCAGCCTCTCAATCTGCCACTTCTGCAGCTCGTTCATCCGTCCTTTCAACTGCTTCAGCTCCACGAACACACACCTGCCTCCGGGTAACACTACCAGCCTGTCAGGCACCCCGGCCTGTCCGGGGCTTACGAACTTATACACCAATGCCCCCCGTGCCTGAAGCGCTGCCTTCAATTTCCCCTCGATTCGCTTCTCCAGCATACGCACCCCTGCTGTCACGCCGCATGACAGATAGTGACGACCCGTATACAACTTTTCTATATAATCTGATTTTTCTCGCGCGTAGATGAGTTGTATGTGTATCATCATACCTTGTCAATGACTGCCTGTGACCGTTGTTTTTTATATCTATATTTGAAAATTCTCGTCATCTAATGTCATTTTGTTCTTTCTAAACTTTTCACTCCCCCAAATTTAGCTGCCCCCTATCAGTCTTTGATTCCCTCTCCAAGGGAAAACTGCCCAACCTTGTACAACTGGTAGATCGTCCGTCCCACTCGGTCTGCCGTTAGATATGGGAAAAAGACTTCAGCCATATCCACCTGACCGGCCTCTATAATCGCCATTTGCGCCATAATCCAATCGCGGATGTTCCTCCATGCCGTGCGCTCCGCCTGACCATCCTGCGGCCTGACTTTCTGTCGGGAGAATACAGCTCGGACCCCATCGACGTTTGCTGGTAGGCAGAAGAGACGAGGGCCATCCGGCGTCGTGACGCCGAATGTTATCCCAATCGGCTGACCGTCATCGTCATAGTCCACCATGATTTTTCTGGCTCCATGACTGGCGAGTGCGCACTGAATTTCACTTAAACTCTTATGTATGTCTATGGTGGTCGTATAGTTTTTAATCGCCATATTAGTCCTCCATTTGAACAACAAAATCGTCTACTTCTTGCACGAACTCAACCTGTGTTTCCGAATAAGCCGCCTCATCCCCACGCATTCCCTTTTCCAACGCTTCTTCCGGTGAATTAGCCTCGACATAATGAAAACCACTGAATTTCACGATATATTTCACATGATTTCTCCTTTGTCTGTTCCGGCCTTAAGCACTGAACTCATCCCTCACCCGCAGGCCCGTCCAAAGCGTGCCCCTCATGGTGTGCTGGCTCTCGAAACCGTGGAGTCTCAGCGCAGTGTTGAACGCTTTGGCCGCCCGCTCAAACTCCCGGGTGCTCGCACAGTAGGCCTTGTACTTCTCCCGAAGCTGCCCCGCCGTTACAGCGTACCCGGAACCCACGTCGCAGCACTCATCCAGAAACGCCTTCATCCAGTCCTCACCCTCAAGATACCTGTTTGTCGCCTGCAGGACGACGTCCGGCTTCTGAAGTTTACAGTCTGCGTTGTAAAACATTCTGGCGCCCTCCACGATCCATCTGAGGATCACGGGTCCGCACCTTTCCACCAGAAGGGCTTCGTAGTTGGTTATCACGCGTTCCGGTGGAAGCGTGGCGGGGAAAGGCGCCACCGCAATGCGCCGCCGGGTCCCTCCGTCCAGACTTTTGAGCGTGGGAAGATGGTTGGTATGCATGATGGTGGTGTGGGTCGGCTCAAACTCAATCGGGTCCTTGTAGAGGGCTCTGGCAGAGATCGTATCCCGGCTTGTCAGCCGCTTCATCTGTGCAACGCCGAATTTTGCCCCTTCCTCCGTTTCCCCCATCACCACCAGCCGCGCCCCGCGCAGCGCCGCCACATAGCTCTGATCGGTTCTTCCGCCGGTGGCAACCAGCACATCCGCGTTGATGCTGCGGGCATAGTCCCCCAGAACTTTTCTCAGGGCCCCAAAGAAGGTGCTCTTTCCGTTTCCGCCGGGGCCCTGGGAAATCACCAGTCCCTCCTCGTATACCGCCCCCACCGCCGCCATACCCGCCAGCGTCTGCAGGTACCTCGCAAAATCCGCATCACCCGCTGTGATGTGGCGGATAAAGCTCTCCCACTCGGCATATCCCGCGGCCCCCGGGTGATATGTTTGCGCCGCAGATACAGCGGTCATCTTCGTGGCCTTCGCCTCCTTGCTGTGGGGGCGCACGTCTCCCGTTCTCAGATCGATGATGCCGCCCGGAGTGTTCAGGTCCCAGGGTCTCGCATCGTAATCCTCGGTTCGGCTGTCATTTACGATGGCCTTTGTAAAATTCACCAGACTGGACAGGCCGCCCGCCGTGCGCAGCTTCACCGCCTGCCTCAGAAGCGCCGTCGCCCGTTCCTTGGCCGCCTTGTCCGCTGCGGTCTGCAGCGCTATACGGGCCTGCCCGTAAAGGCTGTCGGTGTAGCACATCATCAGCATACGGGCTTCGGCCTCTGCGTTGAGCAACCATCGCTGCCCGTCCCAGAACATCCATCCAAAGGCGCTGTTGTAGCGCAGGTTCTGTCCATACTGGTCCACAAAGTCCTTGGCCGCCCCCTGCTCGGTCATATCGTCCGCAAAACGCTCCAGCCGTCCCGCGTTTCCTGCATCCTGCGCGTCAAACGCCTCGGAAGGGTCGCGTCGGATCGCTTCGGCCAGCTCTGAGCGAACCGCCTCATCACCCGCGCACAGCGCCTTCATCGCAAGCTGGCTTGGCGCATCGGATAAACTGCTGTCCTCGTGGCCGGCGTCCCGGTCGCCATACAGATGCAGCCGCACCAGATCGAACGCGTTGCATAATCTCCCTCCCACCGGATCTGTGTCGTGATGACTGTACAAAAAGGTGTCTCCGTCGTAGGTTACTCCCCCGCCCACGGTGCTCCCTTTGGCATAGGTCCACCGGCCCGGACCGCAGGGTGTGTACACTTCCGGCAGGAATTTTCCAATGGCCTCTGTAATGGAGTAGGCCCTGTTGAATGCGCCCACAACGCCCGGTTTTGTCAGCGGATCGCCCTGCTTTTCTCCCATTCGGCGAATGATCTTTTCCTGCCGGGACGAATGCGGCCAGTTTCGCATGTCCCGCCAGTCGGGATACATGCCAAGGATGGCGTCAGGATCGCATACAGGACCGTCCATGGCCTCGAAAAGGTATTCTCCATCCTTCGGGCAGGAAGGCCAGTACATCAGTCTGGAGGGCTCATAAGTGGTGTCATCAAAGGCCTCTATGTCCATCTGTGCTGCCAGATAGCGCGCAACCGGCTCATACTCCTGCGCGGTTACCGGACGCTTGAGAGGAATCAGAAATCTGAGCCGTGGCTTTTGAGGGGTGTGGCTGTGCGTGGTGTGCATCAGCGCACGTCCTCCTATCATCAGCTTCCAGCTTTCCCACAGGCTCATGTCCGCATAATCCGCATCCAGACTGATCAACTGCCTGTCCGTGATGTTCCCGGACTTACGGTTGCCGCCGTGGATTCGTCCTCCTACAAAACCGCCGATGTCTTTCGCTTCCGCTTTTTCGTCCCGACTCATGGCCTCATACTCGGCCACGGTCTCCCGGGTGCGCCTGGGTTCACGCATCCGGTCCACCAGCTCCTCCCAGGTCACAGCCCGGGGGAGCCAGTTTGTGGATCTTCTACTGTCACCTGTGGAGATCATCATGGTCGTGTCACCTGCTTTTTTCAATGATGGGTCCGCCGGGCTGAGGCGCCCCGCAAAGCATGCCTGAAGCGACTTCCCCGCCGCATGCCGCGTATCCGGCCAGATCCACCCAGCTGTCCACGTGGGCGGGAGAGGTTGTCAGGCGGGCGATTTTCAGCAACGCGAGCATGAGCGCCACATCATGCCCGCATATGCACAGATCCCCGTTGCGCTCTTTGATGATTTGATAGAGATAGGCCTGCCAGTACGCCGCAATTTTCGAAAAGCTGCTTTCAGGCCCGCCATAATCGTGCGTCCGGTCCCCATTCACTGCACGGCCCGCTCTGTCCAAAACTTCATTCCGTGACAACTCCATCCCGATCCTCCTTTCGGCAGGTATCCTCCCTGCTTTGCGCCGGCTCCTCCTTTGTCCCTTCCTCTACCCGCCCGGGTTGCATCTGCCGGGCAAGTATCGTCAGCCCTTCCGCCAGCTGCTGAAGATGCACCATCACCCCCACCAGCAGTATGCATAGCGACAGGATCTTTCCGGGGCCGAGGAACCGCTTGTGCCACAGCTTTGGCAGTTCATCCTGAATACGATTTGCCAGCTTCCTGGTTTTACTCACGTCAATGGTCATGGTTGTTTCCTGCCTCCTTTTTCTGACGGCCCTGCCGCATGTCTCCCAGTCGTACCGTAGCTGCTGCCATTTCCCTGATATGGCGCCCCTGCAGCTTCTCAAACAGCTTTTCCCAGGTCATTTCATAGGCTGTTTCCCGGGTTCCGTCCATCAGGGTGATCTCCGCGCTTATCATTCGTTTTCCCCCTGTACCTTCTCAAAGGCCTCGCTGAAGTCCAGCCGAAGACCCACTTCCTCCCAAACCTGATCGATCGCCTCCTGGCTGGTCAGATGCTCCACGGTGATCTGGTCCGCGGCATTGAGAATCCGTTTGATTCTCCTCCATCCCAGGTGGATCTTGTCCCTCTTCAAAGCCAGCGCCACAGCAGCAAACAGGGTTTTCATAGACCCCGTCACCCCTGCCCTGAAGCCTTCTTCCCAGCCAGCTTTTCTCTCCCGCTCAAGATCCTTCAGCGTAATCCCGTTTTTGAACAGTCTCTCCAGCCGCTGGTCCTTCGTCATCCCTGCCCATTGGGGCGCGCTTCGCAAAGCCCTTCGTCGCTGCTCTCTGTTCACAGGCTTCCTCCTCCTCTTTTGTCAGAAACCTCAGAAACCAATCCCTGCATCCATGTGGCGCGCTCTCAGGGGTCTTTTCACTGCATTCGCGGTAATCCTCACACCACTCACAGGGGCTTCGGCCTTCCATCATGCCAAAAATGCACTGCTGCATCAGCTGGTTCTCCATGTCGCGCTTGGCCAGCCATGCGCGGTTGTCCAACAGTTCTTCCTCCAGCACCAGCGCGAGCTTTCCCTTCTCCCCGCGCTTTCGCACATTTAGGATCAGCCACGCCGCCGCAAGCTGTTCTCTCAATAAGCCTTTCATTTGCCAACCCTTTCTGCTTTTTTACAAGCCTTTATGTAATTTTTGTCGGACAGGTCTCGTCTCAACCGGCTGCTTTGACGTTCAAACTGTCTGTCTTTTGCCTTGGACAGCAGCAAAAAACCTGCGTGTCCGCACCATCGGACAATTTTGAAGGGAATACCCATAAGCGTCCCGTCCTGCGATATGGTTGGCCAGTACAGTTCGGGAAACCCAAACTGTTCAAACCTGTCCTGAGTCAAAACCACCATCGCCGGTTTTTCGCCGTTTTCTTTTCGGTAATCCCGCAAGCTCTCGTAAAATTCCGTTCTCCATTTTTCAGCATCAGCAACCGACATTTTTCAGTCCTTCCTGTAAAAATCCGTGATGTATCCGTCCCCTCTGAGCAGCAGCCCCGGAGCCCAATGAACAGGGTCCGCCATGAGGGTCTGTATGTCCCGCAGGGCTACTTGAGCGTCTTCCTTTTTCACTTCCACCACCATTTCGTCGTGAATATGCATCACAATTCCCGGGTATCGAAGAGAAACGCGCAGCATAGCATCCCGCAGGCAGTCCCTGGCCGTTCCCTGCACAATGTTCTCGACCAGTTTGGGCCCGTAGGTTTCCACGCGGGTCCACGCTCCAGCTTCCGTTGAACCATAGGTGATGTTCTCCCGTCCGAAGCCCAGACTCTCATCCCACTCCAGCTGGGGCGCCCAGTATCGCAGGCTTCTTCCGCTCGGCAGCCGGATGTGCAGCAGCTTTCTGGAGCACATCATGCTAAGGCCATGAGGCAGGTCATACCTCCAGGAGCTTTGCCGGCTGATGGTATCCCGTGCGGCCCGGTCAATCAGCCACCATAGCGTCACAATGGCGGGATTCGATTTTCGCCACGCGTCCACCAGTGGCCTCAGCTCCTCCTCCTTTAGCCCCATTTCCAGAGCACCCATGGCCTTGAGCGCCCCCACAGCGCCCCCATAGCCCAGCGCCAGTTCGGCGATCTTGCCCTTCTGGCGCAGATGGCCGTTGACGCCGTGCTTCTCCACCGGTACATGGAACATCTGGCTTGCGGAGGCACAGTAGATGTCCCCGCCCTCGGCAAACACTCGCTGCCGCCACTCCTCCCCGGCGAGCCAGGCGATGACGCGGGCCTCGATGGCGCTAAAGTCCGCCACCACAAAGGTGTATCCGGGTTTCGCCACAAAAGCCGTCCGGATCAGCTCGGAGAGCGTAGCTGGCACATTGCCAAACAGGGTTTTCAGGCTCTCCCTGTCGCCGTCCCTGACCATTTCTCGCGCGGCTTCCAGGTCCGGCAGATGGTTCTGGGGAAGGTTCTGCACCTGTACCTGGCGACCTGCCCAGCGTCCTGTCCGATTCGCTCCATAGAAGGCAAACAGCCCTCTTACGCGACCATCCGTGCAAACTCCCCGTTCTATCGCCTCATACTTGGATATACTTGTTTTCCCAAGTTCCTGACGAATTGCCAGCATTCGGTCGGCCGCAGCGCTCAAGTCTCCGGTCTTTCTGAGCTCCCCGATGGCTTTCTTGTCCAAGCTGTCGGACAACCTGATGCCTTCATTCCGCAGCCACTCTTTCAGCTGGGATACGCTGTTGACATTCGAAAGGCCGCTGATTTCTACAGCCTCCCGCGTAAGTTCGTCCCGGTGCTCCTGATGCATCCGTATGGCAGCTGCCGTCAGTTCCCGATCCACCAGCACGCCCCGGTCATTGATGCGCTGGTCCAGCCAGTAGGCCCACAGTTCATCCGGCAGCATGGGATACTGTTCCAGTTTGCGGCGTATGGCGCGCTCCACCTCCACATCGCGGATGTTGTAGGCTTTGAATGTCTCCCACTTTTCTACATCATGCTCCGGAAGATTCCGCACCCTGCCTCCGTTTTTTCTGGTCGGCTTGCAGGGTTTGCAGAAGTACTCGATCAGCGCCTTGCCTTCCTTCATCTTCTGCTTGTCTTCGGGAAGCCCCAGCACCCGACCCACCTCGGCCAGGGTTCGGGGCAGCCCCAGAGTAGCAGCATGGACCATCGTGCAGCGCCAGCTCTCCGGCGCGAGCTGCTCTCCCAGCATCCGGGAGAGACAGACGCGCTCGAAGTTGGCGTTATAGGCCATCTTGATGCAGTTGGGGTCATGGAGCATCTGCACAACGGCCGGTGGCAGCTCGCTCATCGTCAGGTCCACCAGCGTAACGGGTTCATCGTCCACCGCATAGGAAAACAGCAGCACCTGAAAGTCCGGAGATTCCGCATACCTGTACACGGTTGTGCCTTTCAGGTCTACACTGGAGAATGTCTCAATGTCGATCGAGAGCTCCGGCATGTGTTTCACTCCTTACAGGCCCAGATCATCATCCTCGTCCTCAACGGCAGTGAAGGCGTCCTGTGCCCTGCGCTTGCCGCCCAGGGGTTCATCGTCGCGGATCTTCTGGATATTGTTCAAACCGGCGCCGATACCACGGTTCCCCTGATTGTTGTAGGCGAAGAAATTCAGGTCAACACGTCCCCAGCAGCCGGAATAGAGTTCCGTGCTGTCCAGAATGGGCTGAACCTGCCGATCCACCAGTCCCGGCTGGCTCTTGCTGGAGCAGTTGAGCACATAGCACCCTTTACACTCGGGGCCATACTCACCACCGTTGGGCATTTCGCCATCGCCGTCGTGCAGCGGCAGCTTCAGCTTCTCCGGCACCTTGCCGCTAAACAGCGCTGCGCTGGCCAATCGGGCAGCCTCACAGGCAGCCTTAATGGCTTTGATGGTGGCTGTGTCAGACTTGGGGATCAGCAGGCAGGCGCTGTACTTGGGGTCCTGCCCTTCCATCTGGCGGGGCTTGAACACATTCAGGTAGGAAAGTCGAACCGTTCCGGTAACGACCTGAGTTGCAGAATTGATAGCCATTAAAATTTCCTCCGTTTCTATTTCTCAATTTCGTCTTTGAGCATCCTGATAATCCTGGGAATCCTCGCGTAAAACTGGTTCAGCCGCGCCTCCGACGGTATCTTCCTGCAATGCGGATGAAGGCGCTGGTACATGGTTTTTGCTTCATCATTTTTCGGGATCAGCGCCCGGTAGTTCCCGGCCAGCTCAGGACTTTGAAGGTAGACAATCAAATTCTCGAACATCCTGCGCCTGTCTTTTCCATACCGGGTCATCCGGACAAAGGCTTCCCACCATCCCACGGTAGTGTGCGGAAGATACGCCAGCTCGAGTCCAAGGCTCCAGTTCGGCCCATGAATGATCTCTCTGGGCATCAGCCTTCGTCCTCCTCCCTGAATGCTTCAAACACCGCGGCCGCCGTATTGAGCGCCGGCCGTTTGTCGCTCTCCTTTGCCAGCACAGGTTTGCCAGCGGGCTTCATGAGCAGTTCGCCAAGCAGATCGGACAGGTTTTTCACCCCGACGATTTCCTCCAGCTCTCCAAGCCCCTTGAGCTTTGTTACACGGTCTGATGTAAATCCCGCCATGTCCAGCAGTTCGATGGCCTTCGCTTCGTCCGTGATGACACGGTTGCTCCGCCCCTCCACGACCTTGTATCCGGGGAACCTCGCGCCGTGGTTCACCGCCTGATCCAGCGCGTAGTCCTTAACGGCCTTCGCCCATTTCACCAGCCCGTCCACATTGGTCAGTATCTCGCTGATCTCTTCCGGACTTAGTGCAGCCGGCTTGCGTTCCGAATGATCGGGTTCGCTGAAGCGCAGCTTTGCGATCTCCAGCTGCATCTGTGCGTGCGCCCGGCATATTGTTCTGGCCCGGCACCAACGGCAGTGCTCGCCGGGAGTGTAGTCCCCCGCGCCTTTTGCAGCCATTTCCGCTCGCGGCCTCACCATCGTTTCCGCCCATTCATACAGCGCGGCCACCGTCATGGATTCGTTTGTGGTATTGTCCAGTCTCGGTTGGATGATGTGCATCATCACCCGATCAATGTCGTATAGCAGTGCGAAGGCCTGCAGCGCTCCCAGCGCGTACAGCCGAATCTGCGGATTTTCCACCGCGTCCACCGGCACACCCTTTCCGTACTTCAAATCGAAGATCTGCATCTGCCCATCCGCAATCAGGATGCAGTCCGCCGTGCCAAAGCCGTTGGGCACCCACTTAGAGAAGTCCACGCGCTCCTCCTTGAGCAGCAGCGCGTCCGGCGTCGCGGTTCTGGCTTCGGTCAGCCGTTCCAGGATGTAGTCCGTGTACACGCCCACATGTTCCTCCATTACGGGCTTGTAGAGGGGATTCCGTTTGAGCCTCAGGCTTGTCGCCACTTTCTTTCCCGCCAGCAGACGTTCCAGATGTTCCTCGGCGATGGCGTGCGCAAGGGTACCCTCTGCAGCCGCTTCGCTTCCGGGCGGTTCCGGAAGCTCTGCCTCCCATCTGGCGCTGGGTGTGCAGGCAAGCCACCTGTGCGCGCTGCTCGCTCCCAGAATCGCGTGTTTACTCGGTGGCATCGCCTCTGGCCTCCTTCAGCACGTCGGCATAGTGCGACGCATCCAATCCGGGAAAGTTTTCAGCACCATGGGCGGCCAAAATCTTTTTAACGGCCGCTATGCCCTTGGCCTTGCGCAGATCATTGAGAACCGCTCGTACTTCTTCGGCTGTGGGTCCCTCGGGTACCGCAGCCGCCTGAGTTGGTTCCTGTTTCTTCTCGGGAAGCGCAGCCTCAGCCGTGTCCGCTGCAAGCGCGTCCTTCAGTTCGCGCATCGTTTCATGGAATTTCTGGTTGCGGGTGCAGTCCGGCGCGTCGCAGCACTCACAGTTATTCGACGCGTCAATCACGGTGTGGGTGTACATTTGCTCGATCTTTTCGTTGAGCTCCTCAATGGTCTGTGCTTCCAGTGTCAATCGGAACATTTTCCATACCTCCCTGTAAAATTCTAAGGACCGGGGCTTTGAAAATCCGTAAATTCCTGCCCCGCCACACATGGGGCAGCTGCAGCCTGCCTTCTCTGGCCGCCAGGTTGTATGTGTAAGCCCGACCGCCGATGATCTTGGACAGTTCGGTGGGGCTGATGGTCTCGCCCGGCTGGTCGTTCAGGTAGGCAATGCGCTCAACGTGCGTCATGACGAACCGACTCCCTTCTAGTTCTCGTCAAAAAACTTCTGAGGAGGCAGGGCCAAGGCTTTGCACATGCACAGATATTCTTCGACTGTCAGCTTCCGTTTTCCAGAAAGAATCAACGACAGCTTGCTTTCGGATACCTTCATGCTTAAAGCCACCTGCTTGCGGCTCACACCCTGCTCATCCATGTACTTCCGAATTTTCTGATACATCGGCTTGAACACTCTTATCCCTCCTTTTTGCTTCGGTTTTTCAGAAGTTATGATAACAATACATCTATTTTCCAGAAGTGTCAACATATAATTTCTATAAGTCCTGAAATATCTTCTTCGTCTACGATATTCTTTTCATATCCACTATTTTTCAGAATATTTTTCTTGACAAAATCGAAACTTCTTATATACTGAAATCGAAGGTGGTGAAAATATTGATAGGAAAACGCATTAGGAACCGCCGTAAGCAAGAACGCATCACCCAAAAGGAATTGGGGGCTTCCGTTGGTAAGGGCGAGTCTACCGTTTCCGAATGGGAATCCGAAAAACGCAGCCCTGATGTGGACTTGCTTCCACAGATAGCACGCGCTTTGCATACCTCGGTTGCCTATCTGATGGGCTGGACAGACCAGCCGGATTCCGTGGATACTGTACCTGAGACTACACCGCTTCCCGATTCCATACGAATACCGCTGCTTGGCACTATCGCCTGCGGCACGCCTGTTCTCGCGGAAGAAAACATCGAAGAATGGGTCGAAGCTCCGGCCTATACGCGGGCGCAGTTTGCTCTGCGCTGCCGTGGTGACAGCATGAAGGATGCCCGCATTCTGGACGGCGATCTTGTTTGTATCCGTCAGCAGGAGGATGTGGAGGACGGACAAGTCGCCGCGGTGCTCATCGACGATGAAGCCACACTCAAGCGTGTTTATCATCTTCCCATTCCCAATGGCGGGATCGTTCTACAGGCCGCAAACAGCGCCTATCCACCCATCACTGTCGGCGGGGTGGACGAAACGCGGCAAGTTCGTATTCTTGGACTTGCAACTTACTTCATCAGCAAGGTGGTGTAGGGCGTGAAAACCGAGCCTACTGAACAGTTGTATCCTGCGGAAGTGGAAAGGGAGCGATGAGGAGGGGCCTTGTGAGTGTTAAGGAAATCGCCACCCGAATATTCTGGGGCATCCCCTATGCAATCGGTATTGCTGTTATTATGCTGACTCTGGCAAGCTGCGTACTTCTCGGAGGGCCGGAACCCGTTATGCTGGTTGCATGGAAGGCTCTCGAGGTCGGCACGAATTATCCTATACCTGTTTATGGAGGGGTTGTTTTACTCGTGGTGTGGTGCTTCTTTGCGGACAGGTATTTCAAGCAACAACGGAAAAAGAAAGAATCTCAAAAATGGGCTGAAAAAAGAAAAAACAGTCCTATCTGATGGTTGATGACGACACGTATACAACTTTTCTATATAATCTGATTTTTCTCGCGCGTAAATGGGTTGCATGCAAGTGGTCATACTACGTCAAGCAAGAATGTGCGCTATTTACAATGGAGGTGCATAATGCTCTGTAAAAAATGTGGCAAACCGTTGGAGGCCGCCTGGTCCCTTTGCCCCTTCTGTGGGTGGCGATATGCAGAGAAGAAAAACAATCCGCGTAAACGCCCCAATGGTACGGGCACAGCCTTCCGGAGAAATGGAAGCTGGTGCGCTCAAATCACCCTTGGAATGTACTTGGACGATTCCGGTCGGATGCGTCGAAAGTACAAAACAAAAGCCGGCTTCAAAACGAAAACGGAGGCTCTCGCATATTGCGAAAACCTCCGCAGCGGCCCCTTGAAAGACAGCAACGAAACCCTGTATAGCCTGTTCCAGCGTTGGCAACCCACCCATGAAGGAAGAGTGGGCGCGTCCACGATGGCCGGATACCGTGCAGCCTTCCAGCATTTTTCGGCCATTCATGGTATGAGCTTTCAGCTCATCCGGCCGGCTGATTGGCAGTCCTGCATTGACAACTGCCCGAGGGGCAAGCGCACCAAAGAGGATATGCGTACCGTGGCCGGTCTTCTCAACAAATTTGCCATGGATCAGGATCTCATCAATCGCAATTATGCTGCTAATCTGTTTACCGGCCGAGACCGTAAGGGTACGCGTCCCGCTTTTACATGGCCTGAAGTAGAAACCATCCGCCAAGCTGTTGGTTCCGCAGGTTACGCAGACTATGTCTACGTACTGATCTATACCGGATTTCGCCCATCGGAGCTGTTTGCTCTCACCAAGGAGAGTTACAATCCGAAGGATAACACGCTTACTGGCGGCGCCAAAACCGAAGCCGGTATGAATCGCATCGTACCGCTATATCCGGGTTTGCTACCGATTATCCAGAATCAGTTATCCAATCCTTCTCGATGGCTGTTTCCCCGTAAAGATGGCAGCCAGATGAACGAGCGTTATTTCCGGGACGCGTGCTTCAATCCCCTTATGGAGCAGTTGGGTATTAAGGATCGTTACCCGTATTCTTGCCGGCATACGTTCGCCAACCTTCTCAAACAGGTGAAGGGCAGCGATACAGACAAAGCCGCACTGATCGGCCATGCCGATGCCAGTATGACAAAGTATTACCAGTCTACGGATCTTGATTCTCTCCGAGGTATCGTCGAACAGTTTTTATGACTAACACCTTCTCTTAAAAATGAGTTATTCTACGAGCCATATGACTAACGTATGACTAGCATAGGCCGCTGTAATCATTTAATAATAAAGCATTCGCTTTTGCTTCGGGACCAAAAGGTCGCAGGTTCAAATCCTGTCACCTCGACCACTAAAATCCGGATTTGTGAAAGCAAGTCCGGTTTTTTTGTTCCGCTTTTTTGGTCAAACCGGACATAACCGGACATTCCCCTTTTCGGATGCGAAAGGAAAACAACCGACAATAGTGGACTTATGTACTTTGTTGTCTGCTTTGGTCGCCCTTTCGGTAAAAACCAGTCATGGGCAGATGTAAGTGGAAATGGACGGTCAGAAGTGGAAAACAATGCCGTGCCCAAGGGTGATATCCTCGAAGCACGGCAGATTTTTTATATGCAAAGATGTGTCAGGAGTTCATTCAGAAGCTCAAATCCACAGCCGCAATCAGTCAAACAGGCATGGGCTCATTCAATTAGACCGCTGTCTCTCAACAGGATTTCGATGTCTGTTCCCTTCACCTTCTTCAATATGATCCGCAGAAGCTCGTGCTCCATGAATCCCAGCTTCACATCCGTGATCGGCTTTTTGTCGATGGCGTAGTAGCAGGCGCGCAGCAGCTCTCGAACATCGTACTTGCTGCCCCAGACCTCCGGCACGCCGCGGTCCACGTTCAGCAGCGTGTAGACCGCCTCCATGCCCGTGCGCATCGAGTATTCGATGGTGAAAATGGTGTCGCGGGGCGTCTCGGTGAACTGGCCGAGGAAGGCGAAGTTGACCGAGCCATCCGGCACCACGTGCGGACGATCCTCATTCTTTCTGGGCTGAAAGAATGCGTTGATGTAGGGCATGAAGCAGGTCGTGGTATTACAGGCATCCGCTGCCAGCACGTCGATCCGATCCTCCGGCACGCCAATGTGGTACAGCCATTCCCGGCAGACCTCCTCGCCGGTACATTCCCGCATGGGCTTCTGCACATAGTTGCCCGGTTTGCCGGTATTCAGCGCGTAGAGCCAGACCAGCACCAAGTTCTTGTCCTGCGCCTTGAACTGCGGCTGGCGGTTGATCGTCCAGGAAAGGTACCAGTTGTCGGTGCTGTCCTTGACGGTCACGATGCCGCCGGTGGTCACCTTCCCAGCGCGGGGATCGCGCTGGCAGATGTCCATGATGTGGCGGATGATCTCCTCGTTGGAGGTGGCGACCGTCGCGCTCATCCAGTTGGTGGCTTCGATGTCGCTGCAAAACGCGTCCGGGTTGCCGAACTCGCCGTGGGTGCCTTGGGCGGCAATCGCCTTCCACATGTCCCAGGACTCGCCGCGCCCGTTCTCCAGCCCGCTCAGATCCGGGGCGTGGGTCTGGTCGCCGTAGCAGGAGGAATCCGTGCAGCAGCCGTTAGTGATGAACACCAGGTCATCCTCGATCAGATCGATGGTCTGCTGTTGACCATCCTTGACGTAGACGATCTGACGGGCGTTCTTTTTCTCGCCGACCGTCTCGATGATGACGTTCTTCACGTCCATGCCGTACTCGATCCGCACGCCGTGGGACTCCAGATACTTGACCAGCGGCAAAATCAGGCTCTCATACTGGTTCAGCTTCGTGAACCGCAGCGCGCTGAAGTCCGGCAAGCCGTCAATGTGGTGGACGTAGCGACAGAGGTAGCGCTTCATTTCCAGGGCGCTCGACCAGCGCTGGAAGGCGAACATCGTCTGCCAGTACAGCCAGAAGTTCGTGTCCCAGAAGGAATCGGGCAGCACCTCGGAGATCTTCTTGCCCTCCAGTTCCTTTTCCGGAGTGATGAACAGCTTGGACAGTGCCATGGCGGACGCCTTGTCCAGGCCGAACTTCTTATCGGTGTGCGCATCCTCGCCCTGATGGACGGTGGCGCGGCACAGCGAGTAGTTGGGGTCGTGCTTGTTCAGCCAGTAGTACTCGTCCAGAACGGACACGCCGGGCGTTTCCAGCGAGGGAACATCTCGGAACATGTCCCACATGACCTCGAAGTGGTTGTCCATCTCGCGGCCGCCACGCATGAAGAAGCCCTTCGTCACGTCCTTGCGGCCATCGCAGCTGCCGCCTGCCAGCTCCAGCTTCTCCAGCAGATGAATGTGCGCGCCCTTCATCTGGCCATCGCGCACCAGATAGAATGCGGCGGTCAGACCGGCCAGACCTGTTCCGATGATGTAGGCGGATTTCTTGTCAACGCCCTCCGGCTTCTCAGGATGGGCAAAGGATTCATAGGTGCCAGCGGAATAATACATATTTGCAACCTCCTGTTGTTTGGTGATGACTTTATTATATGGAAAATCAGGAGGTTTCCAATCAGCAAAAGTCGCTCCATGATCAAACTTTGATCACAGAGCGACAACTGTATGATTTTTTATCAGAATGTGGAAAATGATAAATCACAGGCTGAACCTCTGCAGGCCCTGCACGATGTTCCCCCTGATCAGCGTCGCCAAACGGCTGACCAGCTTCTTCGGATCCTGCTGCATATCGTCCCTGATCCAGTCCAGCATCAGCCCGACGAAAACGTAGGAATAGATGCGCGCAATGAACGCCTTGTCCTCGTCCCGCACGGTCATGCCGGCGGCCTCCTCGTTGATGACGTCCAGCAGAAGCTGGTCCACCAGCGGCTTCAGATACCGCTCCACCTGCTCCTGATGCACGCAGCGGTACACGTTCATGATGAATGGCTTGTTCTCCCGCACAGCCTCGAAAATCTGCAGAAAACCCTCCTGCCAGGTGTCGTAGGTCTTCTTCTCTTCCAGCGCGGCCCGGGCGTCCTCCA
>ERZ857521.2193-NODE-2193-length-19622-cov-7.181990_pt1 | contig 19622 bp, 19 predicted proteins | sample MGYA00519701_ERZ857521 | MGnify/ENA primary metagenome ERZ857521 (study PRJEB31778, sample SAMEA3449346) | human gut metagenome | biome: human gut; feature: human-associated habitat; material: faeces | place: United Kingdom | collected 2010/2012 ...
TGTTCATCTTCAGCCAGAAGCCGGGGCTGCCGTTGTTTGCCTTCGCGCCCTGTGTGGCCGATCCGCAGCAGTTTGCGCAGATTGACCAACATGCCGAATGGACGCGCGACGGCTTTGCCTACTGCAAGAGCTGCTGATGCAGCTGGACTATGCGCTGCCCAAGCATGGAGCGGACGCTGAATTCGGCTCCGAAACGGAGAAGGCGCTTTTGGCGTTCCAAAAGAAAGCCGGTCTGGAAGCGGACGGCAAGTATGGCGACAAGACCCACGCGGCGCTTATGGACGCTGTGGCAGATGATGATGGGCAGCCAGACACTCCGGAGCAGCCCGCGCCTGATGAACCTGCGCCCGTTGGTACGACGGTGGTGATCGTATCCGAGGGCGGGAAGGTGAACGTCCGCTGCGGCAATGGCACTGAATACGCCCGTATTTCTGCTGTCGCGCCGGGAAGCACTTTCCCGCACGTTGCCACAGCACAAAACGGCTGGCACGCGCTTGTCATCGGTTCACGCGTGGGCTGGGTATCTGGAAATTTCGCAAAAATCATCTGACGATCGGAATGAGCGGTTTTCTAAAACAAGCTGCTCAACCCGATCTTATTTTTGAGGTAAGAAAATGACACAGCAAGGCTTTGAAAAGGAAATCCGGTATCAGGTGATGCTCTCTATTTGCCGCACTATGCTTGGAAGCGGCGTGATCTCCATGGATGAATTTCGCAGCGCGGAACAGCTTTTGCGAGAAAAGTATCAGCCGATCTTTTCTGCTCGTTGTTGATACAATTTAACTTGCTTTGTCCGGGCTTCAGAGGTAACATGCCAGCTGCCAAGGAGGTGAGCCGAGTGGCGAAAATCATTTATCAAACCATGCCGGGCGGCAGAAAGAAGGCCGGAAAAAAGCGTGTGGCCGCCTATGCGCGAATTTCCTGTGTAAAGGACGCGATGCTGCATTCCCTCTCCGCGCAGGTCAGCTATTTCAGCGATCTGATTCAGCGCAATCCCGACTGGATTTTTGCTGGCATTTATGCGGATGAAGTGACCGGCACAACGAAGGAACGGAAGGACTTTCAACGGCTGCTGGCGGACTGCAGAAACGGCCAGATCGACATGATCATCGTCAAAAGTCTCAGCCGCTTCGCCCGCAATACGGTAACGCTGCTGGAAACGGTGCGGGAGCTGAAAGCGCTGGGCGTGGATGTGTTTTTTGAAGAACAGAATATTCACTCGATGAACGGGGATGGAGAGCTGATGCTTTCCATCCTCGCTTCTTTTGCACAGGAGGAAAGCCGCAGCGTTTCGGAAAATTGCAAGTGGCGCATTCGCAACGACTTTCAAAGGGGCAAACCCAGCTTTTTCCGCATCTACGGCTACAAAATGAAAAACGGACGGCTGGAGATCGTACCGGAGGAAGCCGAGGTTGTACGGATGATCTTCCGTGACTATCTGGACGGCATGGGCCGGGAGCTGATCAGCAAAAAGCTGAACGAGGCGCACATCCCACCAATGAACAGCGACCAGTGGTGGCCCAGCGTCATCACGACCATGTTGAAAAACGAGTGCTATGTGGGCGATCTGCGATTGCAGAAAACCTTCGTTGCCGACCATCTGCAAAAGAAGCAGCTACCCAACCGTGGCGAGCTGCCGCAGTATCTGGTACACGATGCCCATGAGCCGATTATCGACCGAGAAACCTTTGACGCAGTGCAGTGCCTGACCGCAATCCGCATTGCACATTATCACCCCAATCGGGATGCATCAGGGCGTTACCCCTTCAGCAGCATTCTCCGCTGCGACCAGTGCGGCAGCTATTACCGCCGTAAAATCGCTTCGGCAGGAACGCCTTATTCCAAGCCGGTGTGGATATGCACCACCTATAATATGAAGGGGAAGAAGTATTGCGCCAGCAAGCAAATTCCGGAAAGCATCCTGCTGCAAACAACCGCCAGCGTATTGGGCCTTGAGGAATTCGATGAGGAAGCCTTTGCAGCTGCCGTTGAATGCATCCATGTAACCGGCCCCAACAGCCTGCGCTACATTTTCCGCAACGGACAGGAGCAGGAAGTCGTATGGCAGGATCATTCCCGCCGCGACAGCTGGACAGAGGATATGCGAGTGCAGGCCGCCGCCCACGCCAGAAGGAGATATGACCATGAGTGAAAATTACGCTGCAAGCCCACGGATTACCGTTTTCCCGGCTACGCTCAACCGCTTTACGGCTACACCGATTGCGGAAAAGCGAAAGCGCCGTGTAGCGGCCTATGCCCGCGTTTCCACCAACAGCGACGAGCAGAAAACCAGCTATGAGGCGCAGGTCAGCTATTATACGGATTACATCAGTGCCAAGCCGGACTGGCGTTTCGTACAGGTCTATGCAGATAAGGGCATTACCGGTACCAGCACCAAGCGCAGAGAGCGGTTCAACGACATGATTGCCGATGCGCTGGCCGGGAAGATTGACCTGATTATCACCAAGTCCGTTTCCCGTTTTGCCCGCAATACGGTGGATAGCCTGACCACCATTCGCCTGCTCAAGGAGCACGGCGTGGAGGTGTACTTCGAGGAGCAAAACATCTACACGATGGATTCCAAGGGCGAGCTGCTGCTGACCATCATGTCTTCGCTGGCGCAGGAGGAGAGCCGAAGCATTTCCGAAAACGTGACATGGGGCCAGCGCAAGCGCTTTGCGGACGGCAAGGTGTCCATGCCCTACAAGCAGTTTCTCGGCTATCGCAAAGGGGAAAACGGCGAACCGGAAATTGTACCGGAGGAAGCGGAGACCGTTCGCTGCATCTATCGCCTGTTCTTGGATGGGATGACTCCCTACAAAATCAAGTTGACCTTGGAGAGTGAGGGCGTTCTTTCACCATCCGGTCGCAGCACATGGCAGCCCCGAACCATTCTGAGCATCCTCACCAACGAGAAATACAAGGGCGATGCGCTGCTGCAAAAGACCTTCTGCACGGACTTCCTGACCAAAAAGATGAAGGTCAACGAAGGCGAGGTGCCGCAGTACTACGTCGAAAACAGCCATCCGGCCATCGTGAGCGATGAGGTTTATGAGGAAGTGCAGCTGGAATTGGAGCGTCGAAGGAAGCTGGGCCGCCAGCACAACAGCCAGCACTGCTTCTCCGGGAGAATTTACTGCGGCTGCTGCGGCAGCGTATACGGCAGTAAGGTATGGCATTCTAACGACAAATACCGCCGCACCGTCTGGCAATGCAACGCCCGCTTCGTCAAAGGAACCGGCTGTCAAACACCACACCTGAGCGAGCCGATGATTGAACAGAAGTTTCTGGCGGCCTTCAATCAGCTGCTGACACAGCGGGATTTTATCGCGGACGATATGCAAGCGATCCTCCAGCAGCTGACAGACACAGCGGAACTGGATGCGGAGAAGGAAGCCTTGCAGGTCGAGATGGGCATCGTATCTGAACTGATTCGCCAGGCCGTGGGCCAGAACGCCAGCGCTGCCCTCGACCAAGCAGAATACAACCGGAAATACAACAGCCTGACAGAGCGCTTCCACAAGGCGGCGGATCGGGTCAAGGAGATTGATGCTGAATGCGCCCGGCGCAAGGGACAACGCAGGGAAATTGAAACCTTCCGGGACGCTATATTGGCGAATGACAAGCCGGTCGTGGTTTTCTCGACGGAAATCTGGAACGCGACGATTGACAGGATGACGGTTAATCTGGATGGCAGCGTGAAAGTGGCTTTCCGAAATGGGATAGAGATTACGGTGTGAAAGTTGGCGTCGAATTACATCCACAGACATTTTAGAACATTTGTTCTAAAATGCAGACAATATGAAAGACTGGTCTAAAAATTTAATTGGGAATAGGTTGTAAAACAAATGATGTTTTGGTATACTAAACTTAGGATCTTTCCATTGATCAAATTTGAAAATGGAGGAATAAGAAATGATTAGTCGCTTAAAAAAGTTTTGCATATTTGGTCTTTGGGGAGAAAAGCAGGTTGAGCTTTCTTTTGCCGGGGACAAATTGCTCTTGGTCGGCGAAAACGGAAGTGGAAAAACAACCATTCTTCGTATGATCTATGAAACACTAGCTTGTAAATGGGCAATGCTATCTCTTGAAGAATTTGATTACATTGAATTGCATTTTGAAAATGCGGACACCGTAAAGATCGAAAAGAAAAAGTTAAAGATAGCAAAGGAACTATTTGTTGCACCAGATTCAACGCTCATGAGAGAACTACCCTCTCCAATAAGGCGCTCTTTAATTGAACGGGCAGATATATCTGGACGTGAAATATCTTATGATCAAATATTGGAAGCAATTGATGAATACGGCTATCCTGATCGAGAACTGACAAAGAGCATAAAAGAAAAAATGGAGGCCGTTGAATCAAGAGCTCTTTCTCAATATAGTAATGCACTCAGGAATTACTTGAATTGCAAAATTATTTATTTGCCAACATATAGAAGAGTTGAAAAAAGGATAGGATACGTTAATGAAAAAGAGTATATTCGCAGACATATGTTTGCGCCTTATCGTCCCAAAAGTAGAGGCCTTTGGGAAGAACAAGCTATTGAAATTGCCAAAACAGGCATGGATGATGTCGAATACTTTATTCAAATGACTATTGATGATATTAAGCGAAAGGCCGATATTAGCGCCTCTCGTTTGAATTATCAATGTTTTAGCGGTATCCTAAAAAAAGTCAGCGATACAGTCAATTTTGATCCAAGCATACTTTCGGATGAAGAAATTCAGAATGTATTTGGAAGCATTAATTCCGATGTGCTGTCTCCAGAAGATAGTATTCAAATAAAAGAGCAGCTTAGCCGCATGAAGAAAGTGAATGCTCCAGTGCATCAAACGTATGAGCAAATTGTATACTATTTTTATTCAATGCTTCACGAGCGGTATCTGCAATTGAAAGAAGATGAAAAGATTATACTATCTTTCTTCGATGCATGCAATGACTATCTGGTAAATAAGGAGTTTGTCTATGATGCCAAACAGTATAAGTACGAAATCAGAATAACGGATGGTTCTGAAGTCAGGACAATAGATTTAGAGCATCTTTCTTCTGGCGAAAAGCAAGTGGTTTCTGTTTTTAGCTATTTGTATTTATCAAAGCCAGAACAATTCCTTATACTCATAGATGAACCAGAGCTCTCTCTTTCGGTTCCTTGGCAGAAAAAATTTGTTGTTGACATTGCTAAAGGAAACCAATGTGCTGGTGTCGTTGCAGTTACTCATTCGCCATTCATATTTGATAATGAGCTTCGTCCATTTGCGCATGCCCTAGAAGAATTTATCAAATAGTGTAAAGGGAGCGTTACATAAGATGTCTATTCTAAACCAACTAGAAGAAAGTCTCAAGTCAGATATTCCTGCTTACATGGAATTTTTGCGAAGATTTAACCCTAAAAAGAAGCAGATTTTTGTGTTTTATGAAGGCGACGAAGATGCTGCCTTTTATCAGCAGTTTATTTGGAAGGTCAAGGGCGTAGATGTATCCCTAGAAGAAATTGTTGCTGGATGCAAAAATAATGTGATAAAGATCCACGATTCTTTAGATTGGGATCATTACAATAAGAATCAGATTATTTTTATTGTTGATAGGGATCTGTCATATTGGTTGGAAGAAAAAGAAGCATTTGATAATAATGTTTTCGTTACAGATGGTTATTCATTTGAGAATTACATTGTCAACAAATTGTCATTTATCGATTGGATAGAACGCTTTATGGGGTTTGCTCGTGCATCAAAAACGGAAATTGAAAGAATGGCCCGTGAGTTTGAAGATGTCCTTTATTCTTTTAGAGAGTTAATGATGCCTATTATGGCTAAAGCAGTAGTAGCTAAACGGCGCGATAGGACCATATCGTTATCTGACTACAAATTGACAAATCATCTTAGTTTTACTGTAGAAGTAAATCACATTACTGTAAAACTAAATGATGCTAATGCAATAAACAGAAAATGGAAGCTACAGATAGAAGACTCAGACGATGTAGCTATTCAAATAGAAAAATTTAGAAAAGACAAATCTCATTATTGGGTGCGTGGAAAATGGGATATATATTTTATGGCATATTTAGGGGATTTTATGCGGCAACATGCGAAAATATTTGCTCCATCTCTTCAAAAAGAGAAACTGAACCCTGTTTGTGATGTCAGCTGCACTAAATGCAGCACTGCCTTGGCTCCTTATTGGAAAAAGCCAGTGCCTCAAAGTTTGGAATTGTTTATCAATCAAACAGTTGCACAGTATTGCAAGGAAGTATCTTGATAGGCGAATATAAAATAAGGACAGAATAAATGGATACACGATATAACATCTTACCCCTATCTTGTTGCTTTATTTTCCCCATATTGTATCAACCTCAGTGGGATTAGCCATGCAGAGTGTCCTTATAGGATCTGAGTATTCTGTAATGGACACTCTGCTTTTTTATGTAGAAAATGGTGAAAAGTTGGAGCTGTCGATGCTCATCCGTTCCCGCAGGCACAGCAGCTTGACCTTATGTTCGGTCAGCAGATCGATGTACTGCTTTGTCATGCCCCAGTCCCGCCCTATATGGTCAAGGCTGCTTATCAGCACCACATCCACCTTTCCGGCAAGAACGGCCTTCATCACTTCTTGCAGAGCCGGACGGTCAAGGGTCATTCCAGAGCCATGCTCGGCGGCAGCACCAACGATGGTGTACCCGGCTTGTTCCGCATAGCGGCGAAGCTCCTCGGCCTGCCGTTCCAAAGAAAAGCTATCATCGTGAGCGACGCGGCAATAGAAATAGGCTTTCATCGTGTCGTACCTCCTATACCGCAACCTGTTCCGGGGCGTAGCTGAGTGCTACGCCTTTTCTTGTTTCCATGATAATGTCGGCCTCCGGGATCTTCCGGCGATCCGGCACATCGAAAGCGCCGATGCAGTTGTAGTAGATCACGACACGCTGATTGGTAACGCCGTCCTGCTTTTCGGCGTGGTACACCTCAATGTGGTCGATCAGCTCTGCGACCATACGCTTTGTAATGGTGGTCGCGTCTGTGTACCGCCGCACCGTTTCAAGGAAATCGTCAATGTCCATGCGCTTGCTCTCGTCCTTTTTCAGTTCCAGCCGCAGCGCCTTGATCTTCTTGGCGTTCTCGCCCTGCTCCTGTTCATAGCGTTTGGACATTTTGGCAAACCGGGCATCGTCGATCTTGCCCGCCACATTGTCTTCATAGAGCCGTTCAAAGAGCATATCCAGCTCCCGGTCACGGGCAGTCAAAGCGTCCAGCTCCCGCTGCTTGCGGAGCGCGGTATTTTCCGCAACCTTTGCTGAGCGTCCGATCATGGCCTTGATAAAGTCATTTTCGTATTCGCTGGCAAAGCAGGCCAGCCGCTTGACCTCGTACAAAACGACTTGCTCTAAGAAGTCCAGCCGGATATAGTGCGTCTTGCTGCACTTGCGATAGCCGGAGTTGTGGTTCTGGCAACTGAAAAACTTGATGTCGTGGTTGTTCTGGTTGAAGTGGAAATTGAGATTGCCGCCGCACTCCGGGCATTTCAGCAGGCCGGAGAATACGCTGGGCTCCTGCGTGACCGTGGGCTTTTTGCGGCGCGTCCCTTTTTGGAGCGCCTGCACCTTTTCCCAAGTCTGGCGGTCAATGATAGCCTCATGGACATTGAGGAAGATCGCCCGGTTTTCCTCCGGGTTTTCGATCCGCTTTTTCATCTTGTAGGACTTGGAGTAGCTTTTGAAGTTAATGACATCGCCGCAGTATTCCTGCAAGGTGAGGATCTTCTTGACGGTGGTGTGTCCCCATTTGGTAGGCTCCACGGTACTTTTTGACCCGCCCCGGCTTGTCCCACGGCTGCGCCAGTAATAGATGGGATTGACCACACCATCGGCGGCAAGCTGTGCTGCCGTTTCTGCCAGCCCGTACCCCTCCAGCGCCATGCGGTAGATCCGGCGTACTACCTCGGCAGCTTCCGGCTCTACGACCCAAAAGCGGGAATCGTCTGGGTTTTTGATGTAACCGTAGGGCGGCGGAGAAAGCGGAACGCCTGCATTTCCTTTCATCTTGTTCACGATCCGGCGCTTCTTGGAAATGTCTTTCGCATAATACTCGTTCATAATATTTTTGAACGGAGTAAAATCGTCCTCGCCCTCGTCGCTGTCCACGCCGTCGGAAACGGCCACCAGCCGTATATCGTGGAGCGGGAAAAATTCTTCGGTCAGCTTGCCGACCTCAATGTAGTTGCGCCCCAGCCTGGACAGGTCTTTGACGAACACCGCCGAGATATACCCGGCCTCGATAGCGGTCAACATTTTCTGAAAGCCGGGACGCTTCATGGTCGTACCCGTGATGCCATCGTCTACAAAGAAAACCGTGTCGGTGTACCCTTTGTCTTTGGCGGCCTTTTGGAGTATCTTCCTCTGATTTTGGATGCTGTTGGACTCGCTGTCCATATTATCGTCACGGCTCAGTCGGCAGTAGAGCGCGGCTGTGCCGAGTTCGTGTTTCTTACTTGACTGTTTCATATAACCTTCTCTCTGGCAGTCAAGCAAGAGGTCATTCATCCTGACTATATTATACCTCGCCTGACCGCCCATGTTAAGGATGTCGATGGGGATTGCTATGCTGGCATAGCAATCCGTAATGTGCCATTTTCTCGCCCCGTTGGGGCAACCGAAAATGATGCACAGAAACTTCATGCACGAACACAAATCAAAAATGGGTGTGCCTCCGACGCATGAAGTTTTATACCGGCTCCAAATCAGCCAGCATCAGCTTCAAAAGGATGTCACGCATCAGCTCTCCCGTTTCCTTGTAAACAGGCGTGACGATGAAGCGGATCTTTCCGATATGGTACACATATTCTTCCGCAGCGGGTTTTTCAGTCATGGCGTCCTCCTTTCACAGATGCAAAATAAAATCATAGTTCTACCTTATGACCTTGGGACGAAATGTCCCAAGGTGTTTTTGAAAAGCGGGAGCGCCGCACCCGCTCTTGTTGGCCTGTCATAAGACAGTTCATATTCAATGCGGCGCTCCCTCACAGCGGACAGCGACGATCCGTGACGGAGCATCAACTACCTTGCTGCGGAGAGGTGAAAACTACCTCTCATATACCAAGGACAAAAATCGGGCAAATGGAGATACCTTTACAGAAATTTTTTCAAATATTTTCTCATAGCCGCCTTGCCGCTTTTGACAGAATGTCGGACGGCGCTCTTGTCCACGCCCTGTTCCCGGACGATCTGGCGGTAGCATAGGTTCAACCATGTATGCGAAATTAAAAATGAGCCTAAATGAAATGCAGCACCGTTCAAATACTGTCACCCGAAATGTAAAATTACATTGGGTGGTGATGACATGAGGAACGAAAAAAGTGAACGCAAATTTGATTTTCGTCCGATGGGGCTTGCAATCAAGAAAGCCCGCGAGAAGAAAGGCATGACACAGGAGCAGCTGGCCGACATCATCGGGCGGGACACCCGTACTGTCATGTACCACGAAAACGACGGTCAACATCCGAGCTTAGATATTTTCTATCAACTGGCAACCATGTTTGATTTGTCAGTAGATGAATACTTCTACCCCGACATGAGCGCCGATGAAGCCGCAAAGAAGCGGATCAACATTCAGCTTAATTCGCTCAGCGAAAACGAGCTGCGGCTCATTGAGGGCATTATCAATACAATTATAGAAAACCGCAAAACGGAGGGAGCGTAAGAAACGACGCTACCTCCGTTTTGCATGAGGATTATGGGGAGAGGGACGCACTAAGCCAGTTCATATTCAATGCGGCCTTCCCTCGCAGTGGGCAGCGACGATCCGTGACGGAGCATCAACTACCTTGCTGCGGAGAGGTGAAAACTACCTCTCATATACCAAGGACAAAAATCGGGCAAATGGAGATACCCTTAGAGAAATTTTTTCAAATATTTTCTCATGGCTGCCTTGCCGCTTTTGACGGAATGGCGAACGGCGCTCTTGTCTACGCCCTGCTCCTGGGCAATCTGGCGGTAGCTCTTGCCGAGGATCAGATGCGCCTCCACCCGGATGCCCTGCACCTCCGGCAGAGAGTTGAGGGCGTTCCAGAGGTGGACGAACAACTCCATACGATCCAGAAGCTCCTGCGGCGTCGGCTCATGCAGGCAGGCCGAGTATTCGATCCCATCGTCACAGTCGAGGGAATACTGCGCCTTGTTGCGGGTCGTGCGCCGCTGATGGGCTGCCTCATACAGCTTGTCCGCCTTCAGCTCGGCGGCCACTTCGTCGGAAACTTCGATGTATTCATCATGGGTGTACCAAGCGTAAAAGTTCTTCAGATTGATGGTCGTCATTTGTATTTCCTCCATTCGGTTCATGTGTAGGTGGGTGAACAGAACGGAGGAACGGCGGGGATCGGCAGCCGGGGCTGACTACCTTGGGACAAATTGTCCCAAGGTGCCGGTATATAAAAACGCCCGCACAGCATGACGCTATGCGGACGCAAGCAAATAAAGTTCTTGTTACATGATGTTTAATTTCACATTCAGAGCCGGACTGCTCCGACGGAGGGGCTACGCTTTTTTTAGCTGGTGCAGATCATGGACGCTGCGAAAAAGAAAAATGGACACAGCGATACCTCCTCGGACACCGCCGTATCCTTAAAAAAGGGCGACTTTAACACACCCCCGTTAATCCATTTTTTCAAAAGGAAAACGGCAGCTTGAAATACAAGATTTCAAAACCGCCGTTCTGCGCCGCAAGGCCGATTGCAACGGTCTTGTTTTGATACCAGAGCAGTTGCTATCAACAGAAAAGAGCCGATAAACCGTGTGCCTGTTGGCTACGGTTTATCGGCTCTGCGTCTGTGCGTCTGGCTCTTTGATAACTGTCATATTAAATTGCCTAATGTGGATGAGAGTTTCTTGTTTACACTTGGGGCAATAAAGCGGGAAATTTTCAAGCACTGTATCTGACCGGAGTTTTATTCTTGTTTTATTCTTGCAAACAGGACACAATACCCATTCATCACTCAAGCCCAATCACCTCAATTATAAACCTCTGCATCCAGCAGAGATTTCAGCTTATCTGCAAGGGTAGACTTTCCTGTGCAGCTTTCGCCAATAATTCCAATAACCATTTTTCTCCTTATAGCTTAACACGCAAATAACCCATGGTAGGCGGCGTTGTTCTCGTCATTTTGAATTTTTAGAATAAATCCCTCTTGCCGACTGCCAGAAAACCGTTGATATATCTGCGTTTTCTGAAATCCTATAATTACACTCCGACCAAAATGTCCAAAATAGCCCCCATTTCAGTACGAAGTCGGGGGTTTTTCTTATGCTTGGGTTTCATTAAGTTTTGCTATGACTAACGCTATGACTAATTTTGCTTTTTCTGCACCACCCAAGTTGCATTATGCATCAATCTAAGAAGGCACAGGTTAAGTTATCGTGAGTAGTCTGTTCCTTCACTTATTACGTCAATAGAATTCAATTCCGATGCTCTTCGGGGTGCGTGCATGCTATTCTGATAACGCCCCTTGAGTTTTTCCCCAATCACCTTAGGCGGCAAAGATAATCTTCCTTCTTTTTTAGCTTTCAGTCTGCAGGCCTTTCATATCCTTTTCAAAATCTTTTTACCCCCATGGAACAAATCCTGTCCTCTGCCGCGTCATATAAGCGACCGGTCTGATAAACACAGGAAATCACGGAGGCAATGATGGACGCTGTAACCTTCCAAAGCGAGGTGCTCAGGATTGAGCGGCTGCTGTATCATGTGGCGTACACGGCGCTGGGCAACCAGCAGGAGTGCGCCGACGCGGTGCAGGAAGCGCTGCTTCGCGCATGGAAAAAGCGCGGCTCGCTGCGCTCCCAGGAGCATTTCAAGGCCTGGATGGTGCGGATTCTGCTCAATACCATCGCCGATGGCAAGCGCCGCGGCAAGCTGCCCACCACGGAGCTGAGCGATACCTTGCCCGCCGAGGAAAGGCCGGATCACCTGCCGCTCTACGAGGCGCTGCGCGCGCTGCCCGAGGGCATGCGGTACGCGGTTGTGCTCGTGTATCTGGACGGCTGCACCATGCGCGAGTGCGCAAGGATGCTGCGCGTGCCCGAGGGCACCGTCAAAAGCCGTTTAAGCCGCGCCAAAGCATTGCTGCGCGATTACCTGTCGGAGGAGGCTTGAGCCATGCAAAATGAAAGCAACCGTCAGCGGCTGGAACGGGCGTTCCCGCCCATGGACGCGGCGTTTGACCACGCCGTGCGCAGCACGCTGGAAAACATTGTGCAGGAGGATACTATGCAGGTAAAACGTCCGCTTCGCGTATTGGCAATTACCCTGGCGCTGGTCGTCTGCCTGGCCGGCACGGCGCTGGCAGTGGGCAGCGGCCTGAATCTGTTCAACTTCTTTGAGGACATCGGCTCCCCCAGCCCCACCGTGCAGCCCGAGGCCTATACCCTCACGGCGCACGACGTGGCCAGCCACAGCTTTGAGCACACCGACGTGGCCGTCCGCGAGGCGGCCTGGGACGGCCGCGTGCTGCGCATCCTCTACAGCGTGCGCGACCGCACGGTGGATCGCGTGTTCACCGATGACGATATCTGGACTGGCAATTACGATCTGCCCGGCGCGCGGCAGGATGGCATCACGGCCGATTGGGGCTGCGACTATCTGTATGTCAACGGCGTCAGCCTGTGCCTGACCGGCTGGATGGCCTCCCGCGCGGGCAGCGAGCCCGGCGAGGTGCTGGTGGCGCTGGAAAGCGACCTGGTGGAGCGCATCGCCTCCGAAAAGGCCGATATCACCCTGGGCGATACCTTTGAGGTGTGGCTGCCCATCATCGGCATGGGCGGCAAGGATGAAACGCCCGAGGATCTGCATTTCACCGTCCAGAACACCGATCTGGCCGGCGTGCGCCACATCGCCCTGCCCGAAAAGACCGTGCTGGCTGACGGCACCGAAATCGCCATCACCAACTTCATGATCACCCCCATCCGTATATACATCCAAGCCACCGTCACCCTGCCCGCCGGCCTGACCGACGAGGAAATCGACTCCTATGTTTGGGGCATCTCGAAGGAAAGCACCCAGTTTGGTCAGGAAATTGTGGATGGCGGACGCGGCGTAACCAACGCGCCCAAGCAGGAGTTTGTCAACAAGGAAGACGGTACTGTCTATACAGCCTACCATCTGCCCGAGGGCGAACGCGCGGTGCTGCGCTATGAATATGTGCTGAGCACCAGCGACAGCTACCCCGAGGTGTTCAAGCTGACGATTGACGGTACTGAAATCGACGTGCCCAACGCGGACGCAAAGTAACTAAACATGCAAAGGCTCCGCTCTCCAGATGGAGGGCGGGGCTTTTTCGTGCCGGGGCGTTGCAGCGTTCCCCCTCATCCGCTTCGCTGCGGTTTGCGCATGCTGAAAAGTGAAGCCACCCAAAAGCCTTCTCCTTGATGAGAAGGTCGAGCGAATAGCGAGACGGATGAGGGGGAACGCACTTTTTACACATGTAGGAAAGCACAGCCACCAAAAGGCTTCTCCTTGAGGAGAGGCTCCGCCGTAGGCGGTGGTGAGGTGTAGCCGCCGAAGCGGCGTAATCCTTATATTGCTTTGATAACGGCTACTTCGTAGCCTACACCTCATCAGTCAGCTCCCGCTGACAGCTTCCCCTCCAAGGGGAAGCCTTTGGGTGGCCGTTCTTGCCAACTACCGCACTCAGCCGCGCCTGGTTCCCGCGCCCAACCACGCCCCGCGCTACTGCCTTATGGCAAGCGCGGGTTTCGGGCAGCAATTTGCAAAATTGCACGCCCTCAGCCGCCTGCGGCGGCGCTATGACGCAAGAAAGTACCGTATCTCCTTCGTTCCCTGCTCCCTAAAGCTGCGCTCTTTTGCGAAAAATTTTTCTCTCCCCCTTGACAATTCCTGCAAAGCGCATATAATATCAGTTGAAGGTCAAAGTTAGTCAAACTTTTGATCTTCCTGATTCCTCGATGAAAGGATGAATGCATCATGAAGGATAATCAATATACACAGAAAAGCATCACCGCCATCAACGCTGCGCAATCCCTGGCCAGCGAGTATGGCAATCAGGAGTTGTCCCAGGCGCACCTGCTGGCCGCGCTGACCGACAGCACCGACAACCTGGTCTATCAGCTGCTGGGCAAAATGCAGCTGGACGCCGCCGCCGTGCACAGCGCCGCTGTGGCCGCGGTGGAAAAGCTGCCCCGCGTAAGCGGCTCCGCCCGCGAGCAGGGCAAGGTGTATGTAACCGCCGAGATGGATAAGGCGCTGCGCGAGGCCGCCACCCAGGCGGAGCGCATGCACGATGAGTACATCTCCGTGGAGCACCTGATGATGGGCCTGCTCTCCGCGCCTGACCGCACGATGAAGGAGATCATGCAGCGCTTTAATCTGACGCAGGACGGCTTCCTCAAGGCGCTGTCCGCCGTGCGCGGCGCGGCGCGCGTCACCAGCGATTCCCCCGAGGATACCTACGACGCGCTCAAGAAATACGGCAGCGACCTGACCCAGCTGGCGCGCGAGCATAAGCTGGATCCCGTCATCGGCCGCGACCGTGAAATCCGCGACGTCATTCGCATCCTGAGCCGCAAGAGCAAGAACAACCCCGTGCTGATCGGCGAGCCGGGCGTGGGCAAAACCGCCATTGCCGAGGGGCTGGCGCAGCGCATCGTGCGCGGCGACGTGCCCGAATCCCTGCGCGACCGCACCATCTTTTCGCTGGATATGGGCGCGCTGATTGCCGGCGCCAAGTTCCGCGGCGAGTTTGAAGAGCGCCTCAAGGCCGTGCTGGCAGAAATCAAAAAGAGCGAAGGCAAGATCCTGCTGTTCATCGATGAGCTGCACCTGATTGTGGGCGCGGGCAAAACCGAGGGCAGCATGGACGCGGGCAACCTGCTCAAGCCCATGCTGGCGCGCGGCGAGCTGCACTGCATCGGCGCGACCACGCTGGATGAATACCGCAAGTATGTGGAAAAGGACGCGGCCCTGGAGCGCCGCTTCCAGCCCGTTCAGGTGGATGAGCCCACGGTGGAGGATACCATCTCCATCCTGCGCGGCCTGAAGGAGCGCTACGAGGTGTTCCACGGCGTTAAGATTCAGGACGCCGCGCTCATCGCCGCCGCCACGCTGTCCAACCGCTATATCAGCGACCGCTTCCTGCCCGACAAGGCCATCGACCTGGTGGACGAGGCCTGCGCCATGATCCGCACCGAAATGGACTCCATGCCGCAGGAAATGGATGAAATCCGCCGCCAGATCATGCAGCATGAAATCGAGGAGGCTGCCCTGAAGAAGGAAACCGACGAGCTGAGCAAGACGCGCCTGGCGGAGATTCAGAAAGAATTGGCCGATATGCGCGCCCGCTATGACGAGATGAAATCCAAGTGGACCAACGAAAAGGAGTCCATCGGCCGCGTGCAGAAGCTCCGCGAGGAGATTGAGCGCATGAACGGCGAGATCGAGCATGCCGAGCGCAGCTATGATCTGAACCGTGCGGCACAGCTGAAATACGGCGAGCTGCCCAAGCTGCAAAAGGAACTCAAGGAGATGGAAGCCAAGGAGCCTGAAACCCGCACGCTGCTGCGCGACAAGGTGACGGAAGAGGAAATCGCCCGCATCGTATCGCGCTGGACGGGCATTCCCGTCAGCAAGCTGATGGAGGGCGAGCGCGAAAAGCTGCTTCGCCTGCCCGAGGTGCTGCATCAGCGCGTGATCGGTCAGGATGAGGCCGTGCAGGCCGTCAGCGAGGCCATCCTGCGCTCCCGCGCGGGCATCGCGGATGAAAACCGCCCCATCGGCAGCTTCCTGTTCCTGGGCCCCACGGGCGTGGGCAAAACCGAGCTTGCCAAGGCGCTGGCCGAGGCGCTGTTTGATGATGAGCGGAGCCTGATCCGTATCGACATGACGGAGTACATGGAGAAATTCAGCGTATCCCGCCTGATCGGCGCACCTCCGGGATATGTGGGCTATGATGAAGGCGGTCAGCTAACCGAGGCTGTGCGCCGCAAGCCTTATTCCGTTGTGCTGTTTGATGAAATGGAAAAGGCGCATCCCGACGTGTTCAACATCCTGCTGCAGATCCTCGACGACGGCCGCGTGACCGACAGCCAGGGACGGACGGTGGACTTCAAAAACACCATCCTGATCATGACCAGCAACCTGGGCAGCAGCGAGATTCTGGACGGCATCAGCGAAAACGGTGCCCTCAGCGAGGAAGCCCGCAAGAGCGTGCAGGCCATTCTGCGCCGCACCTTCAAGCCCGAATTCCTCAACCGTATCGACGACACCGTGATCTTCACGCCCCTCAGCCGCGATCAGGTGCGCAGCATTGTCAATCTGCTGCTTAACCATCTGCGCGAGCGCCTGGCGGAGCGTCAGGTAAAGCTGACCGTGACCGACGCGGCCATCGATCTGCTGATGGAGCAGGGCTACGATCCCATCTACGGCGCGCGCCCGATGAAGCGCCTGATCCAGAGCAAGCTGGAAACCCTGTGCGCCCGCGCCATTGTGGCCGGACAGGTGCACGACGGCCAGCTGACCGTGGACGCCGAAAACGGCGAGTTTGTGATGAAGGAATAACTTTAGGGCAAACAACACCCCCGTTCGTTGAAAAACGAGCGGGGGTGTTTGTCTTATCATTCTTTTATATCGCAGTAGAAATAATCTACCTCATTTGTAGCTGCAATTGTTCCATCTTCCTACAATTATTACTGCTCCTACGGCATTCAATACAACGGCAAGGTGCGTGTATACACCCTGGACGATCTGAATACCACCGAGGGCCAGGACGCGCTGATCAACCTGTGCGATAAGTACTATCCCACCCTGGCTTCCATCTGGGCGGCCTATGGCAAAGGCTTGGCCGATGTGGCCGACGCTGCCGCCCTGCGCGAGACCAAGCTGGCCTACATCACCAACACCTTGCAGCGCGGCTCGATGGTATATTACGAAGTCATTCCCGAAAGCATCGTCATCACCGCGCCCTTCCTGATGAACATGACCCCCACCATGTCCAACGCCTCGCGCTTCACCCAACAGCAGGAGGGCACGCCCAAGTACGCCTTATACCCTGTGCCTGAGCGAGAGCTTCCCCTGGACAAGCTGGTGGCCTATAAGGCTGCCTACATCGGCACGGAAGCGGGCAAGGCCGCCGTGACCGAATACTTCTCCACCGGCATGTACCCCACCACCCTGGATGGCTACTGCGCCGCCTATGGCGCGCCCACCAGCCTGGAGCTGGCCCTGAACGCACAGAACGCCGCGGGCCTGAAGGCCCAGACCACCTACATTCCAGAATAACAGATATTATAAAAGAGAGCGCGAATCCAAGCGGTTCGCGCTCTCTTTTGTATAGTAATGCTTAGATCAGTTCATCCAATTTGCCGGTTAAGCCGCCCGAATATAAGGCATGCTCGATCGTCTTTAAGCGCTTATCCAGGTCGGCCTCAAGCCGCAAAAACCCCTCTCTCCATCTGCAAGCAGATAGAAAGAGGGGTAAAACGCTTATCATACCCCGCAGGGTGCGATACGCAACCCGCAGGCGTAATTGAACATTTTATTGCCGGACGAGACAAAGCTTACCGCCTTATCCCCCGCAAAGCCTTTAATTACAGCTCGGCGAAGTACTTGATGGTGCGAACCATCTGGCTGGTGTAGCTGTTCTCGTTGTCGTACCAGGACACAACCTGCACCTGATAGGTGTTGTCGTCCAGCTTGGCAACCATGGTCTGGGTAGCATCGAACAGAGAGCCATAGGACATGCCGATGATATCGGAGGAAACCACGGGCTCCTCGTTGTAGCCGTAGCTGGCGGAGGAAGCAGCCTTCATGGCGGCGTTGATGGATTCCTTGGTCACGTTCTCGCCCTTAACGACGGCAACCAGGATGGTGGTGGAACCGGTGCATACGGGCACGCGCTGGGCAGAGCCGATCAGCTTGCCGTTCAGCTCGGGGATAACCAGGCCGATGGCCTTGGCAGCGCCGGTGGAGTTGGGAACGATGTTCTGCGCGCCAGCGCGGGCACGGCGCAGATCGCCCTTGCGATGGGGGCCGTCCAGGATCATCTGATCGCCGGTGTAAGCATGCACGGTGGTCATGATGCCGCTCTGGATGGGATATACGTCGTTCAGGGCCTTGGCCATGGGAGCCAGGCAGTTGGTGGTGCAGGAAGCGGCGGAGATGATGTTATCTTCCTTGGTCAGGGTGTTCTCGTTAACAGAGAACACGATGGTGGGCAGATCGTTGCCGGCAGGAGCAGAGATAACAACCTTCTTGGCGCCGGCGGTGATGTGCGCCATGGCCTTTTCCTTCTTGGTGTAGAAGCCGGTGCACTCCAGCACAACGTCTACATCCAGCTTGCCCCAGGGGCAGTTGGCGGCGTCCTTTTCGGCGTAGATCTTGATCTCGGTGCCGTCCACGATGATGGAATCCTCAGTGGCGGATACAGTGTGCTTGTTCTCGCCGATCTTGCCGCAGTAGGGACCCTGAGCGGTGTCGTACTTGAGCAGATGGGCCAGCATCGCGGGGCTGGTCAGGTCGTTGATGGCGACAATCTGGTAGCCCTCAGCGCCGAACATCTGGCGGAAAGCAAGACGACCAATGCGGCCAAAACCGTTGATAGCAACTTTAACCATGGGAAAGACCTCCTTCATACTGTAAGCGGCGGGCTTATGCCGCACCGATACTATTATACCCGCTTTCCCCGCGTTTGGCAATATCTGTGATGAATAAATCTGTACTTTTAGGAGCGATTGCAGATATTTTAACGCAGTGTACCCGTGCGCACATCGTACAGCCTTCGCACCAGCCTTTTGCAGCAGGCGCACCAAGCCGACACCACATAGGCGCTTCTCCCCTCAGCGCAGGCAGGCACAATCAGGTAATAGCGAACGGTATTTCGGCAAAAGGGGCACTGCGTTTCTCCCGTAATCAGCGACATACGCCTTTCCTCCGCTCATCAGTATAATAATAAAATCATTCTTCCAATCGGCGAAAGCTCACAATAATATTATCACATTTCGGCAATAATAGCAATGATTTTATTGTTTTCAGCGTTTGCTAATAATTTTATATATACTGGTTTGGAGGTGAGCATGATGATTGGCGAGCGGTTACAGGAGATTCGCAAGGATAACGGCGATACGCAGCAGGATCTGGCCAACAAGCTGCACGCTTCCCTGTATGCCGTGCGCTGCTGGGAGCAGGGCAAAAGCGATCCCAGCCATGACACGCTGGCGGCCATTTGCCGGCTGTATGATGTGTCCGCCGATTATCTGCTGGGGCTCAGCGACGAGGATCCCCGCTGCGCGCAGCGCAGGCAAAGCCGGCTGACTCCCGAAAACGCAACCCTGCTGAAGCGCTTTGAAGCCTTTCTGCTTTATGAGCAGGCGCACGGAAAGCACTAAAGGAGCGCTTATGCTTGAACGCAACAAGCACAATGGCTTTTTACGGTTATTTTCAAAACTTGCTATAGCAAAAATGCCCTCAAAAGGGGCATTTTTGCAATTTACGGTTTTTCCACATGGAGATTTTAAAAGCCCTTGTAAATCAAAAAACCGCCTTGCACAGGCGGTTTCTTGTGGTGCGCCATCAGGGACTCGAACCCGGGACACCCTGATTAAGAGTCAGGTGCTCTACCAACTGAGCTAATG
>ERZ857521.2214-NODE-2214-length-19459-cov-9.247939_pt1 | contig 19459 bp, 11 predicted proteins | sample MGYA00519701_ERZ857521 | MGnify/ENA primary metagenome ERZ857521 (study PRJEB31778, sample SAMEA3449346) | human gut metagenome | biome: human gut; feature: human-associated habitat; material: faeces | place: United Kingdom | collected 2010/2012 ...
TCCTCGCGGAGCGTTTATTATCGTATGGAAACGAAGTTTCCAATACGATGAGAAAACCGCTGTACATTCCTGCACAGCGGTTTATCTGTTTCTTATTTTATTTTGCGTATTTGCTGCAGCCGTCTTAGAAAATACGTCTGATGGCCACAGGTGTTCTATAGCTTGCGTTCGAAATCTTGATACCGGTTGCTTCCGTGCTGGCATGGACGATCTGTCCGTTACCGATATAAATCGCAACATGTCCGGAATAGCAAACCAAATCACCGGGCTGCGCGTTTGCCAGACTTCCTACGTTATAACCGACATAACGGTCGGAAGTGGAGGAATGCGGCAGGGATACGCCGAAATTCTTATAAACGCTCATAACAAAACCGGAGCAGTCCGCACCGTTTGTCAAACTTGTCCCACCGTATACATAGGGATTACCGACAAACTGTACCGCATAGTTTGCAACGGACTGTCCCAAGCCGGAACCAGAAGATGAAACAGTCGCCTGCTGAGAAGCAGTGGATTCGGAAGAAGTACTCTTATCCGTTATCTCGGCATTCTTCCCTTCCTTTGCTTTTTCCTTTGCTTTCATACGCTCTTCCGCTGCCTGCGCGGCTTTCTTTGCGTCTTCTCTTGCCTTTTCTTCTTCGGCAATTCTGGCTTTCTCTTCTTCGATGGATTCTGCGGTCACATACTCCGTTGCAACTACGACATAATCCTCGGAAACCCAGCCGTCACCTTCTTCGATGCTGACTTTGACGAAACCGTTTTCTTCATCCAGAACGGAAAGCTCTTCGCCTCCAGGAACCAGACCAATAACGCTCGCTTCCAGGCTCGCATCGCTTCTGACCTTCAGGGTCTCGGTGTTGACAGTCGCCATCTTCTGACCGACTTCATCTGCGATCTTTTCCGCCTCGTCTCCGGTCTTGAAATACTCCGCCTTCACATAGCCTTCTACGCTGCCGGATTTTACCTGATACCAGTCGCCGTCCTTTGCAACCAGCGTGCCGACAGAATTGTTATACAGCTTACCGACGATTTCGCCATCCGTGCTGGCGGTGCTGCGGATATTTACATAATCGTTGACCTGCGCGATGATCAGAACGTCCTGTTTCTTTTCACGCTCTTCATCGGAGATCTTCGTCTCAGGCTCTTTTAATACCGGCTCTACCGCTTCGATAATCTCCGTCTCAGCTGTGCTTTCTGCCTCCACTGCAGCCTCTGCTTCTGTCGCAGATTCTGCGACTGTCTGTGTTACAGATGCCTTGGTGTCGCTGGATGCAACCGGCTCTGCCGGCTCTTTTTCTTCTTTTCTCTTTTTAATTTCTTCACGAATCTGCGATACCGAAACACCGTCATTTAATACCAGACCAACGCCTGCTGCCGGCAGGACTGCTGATATCGCAGACTTTGCGGATACCGTCGCTGTATTTAGTTCTGCAGCAGGCATGTTTCCGGTAACTAATACTGCCATCGCCATAGCCGCTGCTGTCATTTTAATCTTATGATAATGCATGGATTACTCCCGATTCTCAAAATTGTTACATTTGTTACAAAATTATTAAATTCGAAATATACTATAGCACTCCATGTTATTTTTGTCAATTCCTGCAGATCGCAATCTGACGGAAATACTGTGACAAATTTATGAATTTTTTATGACTTCATACAGCCAAAGCATCTTTAGCTGCTCCGGCGACCAGCAGTTTTCCCTTTGGACGCTGTTTTTTTACCGTGTCTGGAAATATTCCTGCACAGAGTTGACCGCATTTGCCCCGTCTGCAACCGCCGTCACGATCTGACGCAGCTTTTTCGTCCGCACGTCCCCGACTGCAAAAATGCCCGGCACGCTCGTGCAGCAGTCCTCTCCCGCACAGATATAGCCTGCCTCGTCCGTTTTTACAAGGCTCTTGAAGCTCTCGGACACCGGCTGAATCCCGACCGCAATAAAGATTCCGTCCGCCGCGACAAAACGCTCTTCTTTTGTCTGTGTATCCAAAAGCTGCACGCCGGTCACGAAGGCTTCTCCCGTGATTTCCTCTACAGCTGCGTTCCAGACCAGCTCCACATTCGGCAGGGTAAACAGCTTTTCCTGCAGGCTCTTTGCCGCACGCAGGCTGTCCCTGCGGTGGATCAGGTAAACCTTTTCACAAAGTCCCGCCAGGAAAATCGCATCCTCCACAGCAACATCCCCGCCGCCGATCACTGCCGTCACTTTCTTCTTATAAAAAGCGCCGTCACAGGTCGCACAATAGGAAATACCTCTGCCAGCCAGCCGTTTCTCCCCGGGCACGCCAAGCTTTTTGTGCTCCGCACCGGCTGCAATAATGACCGCCTTTGCCGTAAACTCCCCAGCCGACGTCAGAACCTTTTTGCAGTCCGGCAAATTTTTGATTCCGGTCACATCCGCTTCCACAAATTCCGTACCGAGTCTGTCCGCATGCTCCCGAAATTGCATGCCGAGGTCAAAGCCGTTGATACCGGGAAGCCCCAGATAGTTATCCACCTCACAGGTATTTAACACCTGACCGCCGCTCATGGGATTTTTTTCAAGCACGAGCGTGGAATATCCCGCCCGTTTTCCATATATTGCCGCCCCGAGCCCCGCAGGACCGGAACCGATAATGATTAAATCGTACATAATTCCTCCATTCTGCAGACAACGCTTGCACTATTGGAATCGTTACTGTTTCCTGTGCGCCGACTGCCTCTTCAAAAGTATACGCAAAATCCGGCATTTTCACAAGTGACAACGCAAGAAATCTGTGCTACGCTGATCCTAGTATTACAGTTTCCTCGTGCCATGAAAGCTACGTGTAAACTGTAACATCACAGTAGTGCCAGGTGTCAGAAAACGCCTGCGGAATGGAGATTTTCTATGTACTCTGATCTTACCCCTATTTTTCCGGCGGAAAGCTCCTCCCGCCCCATCGCGCTGATCACCGGCGCGTCCCGCGGTATCGGAAAAGCGATCGCCGAAACCTTTGCGCAGGCAGGCTATGACCTGATTTTAACCTGCCGCCAGAACCGGGAAAAGCTGGAAACGCTCTGTAAAAGCCTTTCCGAAGCTTATTCAATCCAGGCAGCCGCTTTTATCGGCGACCTCGGCGACTATGAAACGGTAAGGGAACTTTTTGCCCCGATCCGCCGTCTCAATCTTTTGGTCAACAATGCCGGAATTTCCCATATCGGACTTTTAACGGACATGTCCCCTGACCAATGGCACAGAGTTATGTCAACCAATCTGGACGCCTGCTTTTATACCTGTAAGCTCGCCGTTCCACTCATGCTGCACCGCCACTCCGGGCGGATTTTAAATATCTCCTCCGTCTGGGGCAATGTCGGCGCTTCCATGGAAACCGCCTACTCCGCCTCCAAAGGCGCAGTCAACAGTCTGACCCGCGCACTGGCAAAGGAGCTTGCGCCCAGCAATATTGCGGTAAACGCCATTGCCTGCGGCGTCATCGACACCGACATGAACCGCTGTTTTTCTGAAGAGGAACTCCAGGCACTGATCGAAGAGATCCCCGCAGACCGCTTGGGACAGCCTGAGGAAGTCGGACTGCTTGCGTTAAAGCTTGCAGAATCGCCCCTTTACTTAACCGGGCAGATTATCACAATGGACGGCGGATTTTTATAATCCGCCGTCCATTGTATTACTTTCTCCCCATTCCCTTCGGGAAGTTTACCTGATTCTTTTGTTCCTGCATCCGCTGTCTCTTGTTCATAATCCGTTTTAAGAAATAGATGATATAGGCGGTCTGAAGGTAATTGATCTCCATATTCCAGCCGATTCCCCCAAAGAAAAGGACTTCTGAAATCCCATACAGGACGATCAGCACCATCGGAATATAGATACCCCATTTGCCAAAGTAGTTCGAATGCCAGCCAACGACACCCATAAAGACCTGATTGACGAACATAACCAAAATAACCATGGCATTGCCTTTTGCCGGATCGGGCAGCTGCATCAAAATCAGCGGCACCAGATAAAAGAGAATGGTCCCCCCCGCGCTGAAGCACGCCAGCCGAATCCAGTTTGCCTTGCTCAATTGTTTCATAACGTATATTTCTCCTTAATTTTCCACAAGCCAGTCGCGCTATCCTGCGCGCTCAGCGCCCCTGCGATACGCTTTTTCGTCCGTCGATGCGCACCGCACCCACGGCGAGCTACGCTGCAGCGTCAGGACTGCAGTGCTTTCAGCTCGTAGAAATATCCTTTCTTTTCCATCAGCTCGTCGTAGCTGCCGACTTCGACAATCTTACCGTCCCGCATCGCAACGATCCTGTCCGCATTGCGGATCGTGGAAAGTCTGTGTGCTACCAGGAAGGTCGTGCAGTTTTTCATCATGTTGCTGGTCGCTTCCTGAACTTTTTTCTCGGAGGCAGAATCCAGCGCGCTCGTGGCTTCATCGAATACGATGATCTTCGGCTTACGAATCAGTGCCCTGGCGATGGAAATTCTCTGACGCTGACCGCCGGAAAGCTTATCCCCGTGTTCTCCCAGCTGCGTATAGATGCCATCCGGAAGCTTTTCGATCATATCCTCCAGTCCGACATCCTTTATGACCTCCATCACTTCCTTTTCCGTCACATGTTCCAGACCGTAAGCGATATTGTCCAGAATCGTTCCGGAAAACAGGATTGTATTTTGCGGCACGACTGCGATCTGATGACGATATTCATTGATATCCAGATTGACCATATTGATGCCGTCGATCAGGATCTTTCCGCTGACCGGAGGGATAAAGCCGATCAGCAGGTTCAGAACCGTAGATTTTCCGGCGCCCGATTCTCCCACCAGCGCAATGCTCTCCCCAGGCTTTACATCCAGGGTGAAATCGCTCAGCGTATTTTTATCGCTGTCAGGATATTTGAAATCCACATTGACAAATTTTACTGCACCCTTTAATTCCCCCAGCGGTACAATGGAATTGTTTTCCTCCACATGGCTGTTGCCCATGATGTCGCCGATGGATTTGACAGACTCCAGACCCTTGCTGATCTGCGGATAAATATTGATCAGCGTCGAAATCTGTCCCACCAGAGAAGTGAAGTAGGTCTGATACAGAACAACCTCGCCAACCGAAATTTTGCCTTTGACTGCCAGATACGCAGTAAAGGCAAGACAGATCATCTGGAAGGACTGGAATACAACCCAGTTGACTGCACCGAAGAGCGCATTGATCAGATCCAGATTGTAACCGCGGTCTACGATCCGGTTCAGGTAGGTATTCATCTTGCTGATTTCCACTTCCTGCAGACCATGTGCCCGCGCCACCGGAATCATTTCAAGCATTTCGGCAACTGCACCCTGCGTGTTTTCCATCTCGCTTCGAAATTCCTGGTTTTTCTCCCGGACAGGCTTTTTAAATGTCCGCATTGTCAGGACCGCAAAGGGTACGACCACAAGGAAAAACAGAAATACCATCGGACTTTTCCGCAGGGTAATGACAATGATCACGGAAATATCCAGGACAAAGAAAAACAGGGTCCTGAAAATCTGGTTCAAAAGCTCTGTAACATTTTCCACGTCTCGCATGATCTTTGATTGCAGACGTCCTGACTGTACTTCCTTGTGGAACATGATGGAGAGCTGCTGCAGCTTTCTGACCATTGCATTTCGAAGAGAGCCTTCGATTCCTCTGTTGACGCTGGCAAATGCAACCGTTGCCAGATAGTTCGTTCCTGCGTTCTGCATAATAAAGAGCAGTGCAACCATCACATTCAGCAGGATGATCTCCAGGGAGCCTGCATCCGGATTCGTCGCCGCATTGATGATGTTGCTCGTTGCAATCGGAATGATCCAGATCGGAGAGCGCTGCAGGATCAGGAAAAATCCTGTTTCTACCAGCTTCTTCTGCTTGCCTTTATAAAAACTGCATAGGATTTTTATCGGATGGTCTTTGTTCGTGGAATAGGTCTGCAGATAATCCTGAAACCTTTCCAGCCCCGCTTCTGACGGTTCTCTTCTTTCCGACCAGCGCACTTTCCTGGGCTTCTCCGGTTTTATCCCCGCCAGTTGTCCCTCCAGAGCCTTTTCTTTTTTATGGAATAACATAGTAAGCGTCCCTCCCGTTGTTTTCTTCCATAATCCTGATTTTTGAAAAAGCCGGTGCACAACCGTCTGTGCACCGGCCTCTTCCTAACTTATAGATGCGCACTACAGCGCGGTACGCCAGGCCTTCCTATGGGCCTGCATGCCATGCTTTCGATCAGCGAATGTCGTATACGCTGCGCAGACGCAGGTTTTCGGTACTGCCGGAGATCACCTTCACACGCTTCTCATTTGCATTTAAGTCGAAGTAGTTGTCTTCCAGAACGAGGTCTTCGTTCTCGTTGAGGATTTCAACGCTCTTTGCATATGCTTTTGCGGATACAACGATCTCATCGCCCTCTACGCGGCAGGTAAGCTCGGGATCTTCGTAACGGAAATACTTCGGATAAGAGAAGTTTACCGTACCCTCGGATACAACCTTGCCGTCGCAGATCAGCTCGTAGCTTACATAATGGGAGAAGATATCCGCATCCGGGAACTCTACCTTATCCAGCCATGTGCTGGTCAGGGCAGGAACGGTCAGCTCCTGCTCGCCGCTTTCCAAAACAGCTGCACCGGGATCCCGCAGTGCCCAGCGAACGGTTACGTTCTGATCCTGCATGGTTTCGTTTGCAACGTTTAAGCGAATGGACTTCTCGAATACGAAATGCTCACGGTTCATGTTCGCCTCAGAGCTCATCATGCCCTGCTCTTCACAGGAAATCATCAGCGGTGCGAAGAACCGTTTTGCATAGTAATGCAGTGCCTTTAAGCGTCCGCAGTAGTCTACGGAAGACCAGGAAATTACCGGCCAGCAGTCATTTAACTGCCAGTACACAGCGCCCATACAACGTCCTCTGTTGCGGCGGAAGTGTTCTACACCGTAACGGATACCGTCTGCCTGCAGCAGCTGGGATGCGTATACAAAGGTCGGGAAGCTGTTGGGATATTTGTAGGTCTGTTGCATATAACCCATGATCTTTCCGTTTGCACTGTACTGACGCTGATGCTTCTCCATGATATAGGAGAAGGGGTTCATATCCTCTTCGTTATCCGTAAACTGTTCAATCGTTTTCACAGACGGGAATGCCTGGAAACCAAACTCAGACAGATAACGGAAGAAGTATTTGCGGTACTCGGTGAACGGACGGTTTCCGTGCCATACCTTCCAGTAATGTACGTCGCCGCGGTTCGGATCGTTAGGCTCGTCCAGACAGCCGCCTGAAGACGGGCTTGCAGGCCAATAGAAGGTCTGCGGATCGTACTCATGAACGATTTCCGGGATGATGCGCTCGAACATCAGGAAGTAATCCTTGACTTCGGAGGGCTTGGTCAGCCAGGAGTTACGTTCGAATACGAACTGTTCCATTTCGTTGTTGCCGCACCACAGTCCCAGAGATGCGTGATGGCGCAGACGTTTTACATTCTCGATAAATTCCTGACGGATGTTTGCTTCGAATTCAGGTGTCAGCTCATAAACTGCGCATGCGAACATGAAGTCCTGCCAAACCATCAGACCCATCTCATCACAGATATCATAGAACCAGTCGGAGGGATAGTAACCGCCGCCCCATACCCGGATCGCATTGTAATTTGCAAATTTTGCTTTTTCCAGAAGCTTTCTGGTGGTCTCAGGATTCACTCTGCCAAGCAGATTATCCTCCGGAATATAGTCAGCGCCCATTGCGAAGACATCCACACCGTTTACCTGATGTGCGAAGCACTCGCCCCATTCGTCCTTTTCGATGTGCATGGTCATGGTGCGCAGACCGATTCTGCGGGTCCACTCATCCAGCGCAACGCCGTCGCTAAACAGGGTAACCTTTACTTCGTACAGGTTCTGTTCGCCGTAGCCGTTCGGCCACCACAGCTTGGGATCGTCGATCTTGACCTCAACCGGAGAGTTCTCATACAGCGTCTTGCTTCCATCCGGAGCAGTGATCTCTACGGTGTAGGTATAAGCCTTGCCGCACTTTTTGCAGGTATGACCGCCGGTAATGTTCTTTAGCTTCGGTCCTCTCTCTGCATTGCCCACGACCTCCTGCTCCACGTCGAAGGTCAGAGTAACGGATTTTGTGATGGGACGAACGGTACCGGGCTCTGTCTCGCCGGTGCGCTCATGGGTCTGCTTAATGTATACACTGTCAATTCTTGCAGTGTTGATGCCAAGCAGGGAAACCGGACGGAAAATACCGGCATCCGGGAGATGTGCGCCCCAGTCCCAGCCGAACATATAGTGTGCCTTACGCAGATGTACGAAACCTTCGAAGGTATCGTCATTGCCCAGGGTGCGGCATTTTTTGAAGGCTTCACGAATCCATTTGTTGGGAGAATGCAGGATAACCTTCAATTCGTTGTCCTTTTCATGCAGGATTTCCTTCACATCATATTCCCATACACGATGCATGCTCAGAGGGCTGCCCAGATGGATTTCATTTAAATAAACGTCGCCGACAGTATCAATACCGTCAAAACGCAGCACTACGCGGTCGCTGTCTAAAAGACCGTCCTCACAATCGAAGTGAGAAACATATTCGTAGTCTTCCTCCATCAGCTCGCAGGCATCGTTTTCATTGTCTTTCCAGAACGGGTTTTCCATTTTTCCGTTGGAAAGCAGGTCGCCGTATACGCTTCCGGGTACGGCTGCAGGCAGGAATTCGTCGTTGCCGATCTGCCGCATTTCCCAGTTTTCATGTAAAAACTGCTGTTTCATTGCTGTTCCCTTTCCTTTCGTACATTCTGTTATTTGATCTGACGCAGGTAATCTCCATACCAGCATACCAGCTCCTGGATATAACGCAGTTCAGATTCTTCACTGATGCTGCGATATACTCTCTTGTAAAAATAGAACCATGTTTCCAGCTCCTTGGCAAGTGCCCAGCTGTCCGGCATGCTCTCATAGGTGCAGCCCAGCACATCCGCAGTTGCGAATTTGCCGATCTGATTAAAGATGCGGATCGCATCCACTGCAACGATCTGGGACATTACCAGTGCGCGCTTGCTGCTGTCCATCTGCTCGATCTGTGCATACAGCTCTCTTGCGATTTCTTTCAGATTTGCGTCCTTCTGATCGATGTTATCCATCTGACCGATGCGTTCCTTCATCAGGCCAACGCTGACTTCATCCTGTTCATGCAGACCGCGTTTCATTTCCCAGTAGCGTACTGCAACATTCCAGTCGTAGCCGCTGTTTTCCTGAATCTTTGCTACAACAGCCAGGTAGTTCTCACTGCTGTCCCGATATTCGATTCTGGAAATCTGACGGTTGATATCCTCGTAGGAAGGAATATTGCTGTTCCAGGAGAACGCTGCACCGTAGATCATGCCGACTCTTGTGAAATCGGGATGGTTGACATGCAGATAATCGCCCCAGTCCGTATTTAACAGCCCGATCGCACCGTACTTGTTTGCATAGGTACACATTCTCATGATGTTGTTGTATGCGTACCAGTTGAGTGCAGAAAATTCATTCCATCCACAGCAGCCGGGGCAGCAATACTGAACCGCTCCTGCTTCGTGCATCCACTTTGTCTCTTCTTCCCGCTGGTTCCACATATAACCCCAGTTTAAGCAGATGATCTCTTTGGGAAGCTCTTTGATCATCTCCGGGAAGCCGACGATAATATCCCCCCAGAACATGGGACGACGGCCGTTATCCAATAAGAACTGAGCCAGCTTTTTTACATAATTGATATAAACTCTGTCCTTGCCCAGCTTTTCCACTGCTTCTTTGTTGCGTCCTCTGCCCAGGTCAAAGGTCTCATCTGCACAGAGGTTGAACTGTCTGGAGGTAAACAGCTCCATATATTCGGAAATCATACCTTCGATCAGCTGCAGGCTCTCCGGATCGGAGGTGTTGATTGTGTGGTGTGCCATTCTGCCGGTCTGGGAGAAGGGTTTTCCTTCGGAATCCTCCAGCTCGCATAAATGAGAGTATTCTCTGGAGCAAAGCAGCTTGTAAAGGTGTCCAAAGCTTGACAGGGACGGTACAAGCTCGATGCCGCGCTCTGCACAGTAACGATCAAACTCCATGATCTCTTCTGCAGTCAGCGGAGTGTCATCTCTCCACAGCTCTGTCATGCCGCGGAACAAATAGGAATGCTCTACGTACAGCTGTAACTGGTTTAACTTGTAATAAGCCATCCGGTCAGCCAGCTGCTTCAACCAGGAAAGCTTCGGGATACGTCCTCTGGTGCAGTCGAAGTAATAGCCGCGGTTTACAATTGCCGGAGCATCCTCGATATGTAAAGCGGACAGGCATGCGCCTTCCTGCTCGAGGATCTGCAGCAGCGTCTGCATACCATGCCACAGACCTGCCTCATCACCGGTCAGTACAATTGCATCCTCGGTGATATCCAGCACATAGCTCTGGGCTTTCATGGTGTCGTCCTGCTTGAAAACGACGTCACCAGCTTTGGCAGCTCCTCTTGTCAGAAGGGGACGGTAGCCCAGTTCTTTTTCTGCGCCGTCACAAAACAGGGACGCCTGACGGGTCACCAGCTGGCTGCAGCTTTGATCTACCGTCACATATCTGTCATAGGCCCAGATAAAACGGCCTTCTTTTTTCTCCAGCTTCGCCGGAGCGGGAATTAAATACATAATGTAAATTCTCCTTTCCATATGGTTTGCGCGCTGTCAGACAGCTCAATCCGGAATACTCCAGGTTCCGCAACATACTTCATCTTCTGATTCCACAGGCAGAATGCCTCCTTGCCAAGCTGCAGGGAAACGGTTCTTTCCTGTCCTGCATCCAGCCATACCTTCTGGAAGGCTTTTAATTCTTTCACTCTCCGTACCGTGGATGCTGCAACGTCCGTCACGTAAATCTGCGGTACGATATAGCCGCCTCTTTCACTGGTATTTTTCACAGAAAAGCTGATGGTCAGGCCCTTATTTTCCAACGCAGCCACATTGCACCGTTCTGTGCTTAAGCTGCAGGTTCCCCATTCAAAGGTCCCATAGCCAAGTCCGTAGCCAAAGGGAAACAGCGGTCCTGCCTCCTCATCCATATAGGTCATCGCCCGGTAGGAATTTTTATAATTGTAATAAACAGGAACCTGTCCTGTCGATCGCGGCAGGGAAACCGGAAGTCTTCCGGAGGGAGCAACTCTTCCTGAGATCACCTCTGCAATTGCCTGTCCGCCTCTGGGTCCGGGATAAAATCCAAGGATTACACCGTCTGCCAGCTCACACACCTGGGTCAGCACCAGCGGGCGACCGCAGATCACAACTGCGATCACAGTTTTTCCGGTTTCTTTCAATGCCTTTAACAGCTCCAGCTGCGCATCCGGAAGCTCAAGGTCGCTGCAGTCCATTCCCTCTCCGCAGTCCATCAGCGTCCCCTTGTCGTCGGCCGCAGCATTATCTAAAAGCGCCGCGCCGTTTGTGTCAAAACTTGCACCGCCGAACCGGCTCGAGGAACCGCCCAGCACACAGATCACAATGTCACTGTTTTTCACAGTATCCACTGCCTCTTTCAGCAGGTTTTCATCTCGTTTTCTCAGATAACATCCCTGTGAGAACCGGATATCGGATTCTTTGAAAATCAGCTTCATGCCGTCCAATACCGTGATACCGTCGTCCCTGCGCAGCGGAGGCGTGTAGTCACCCAGCTGGTTATACAGATCGTCTGCATTTGGTCCGACCACAGCGATCTTTTTACCGGATGCCTGGTTTTCCCAAAAGGGAAGCACCTGGTTTTTATTTTGCAGAATCACAAGCCCTTCCCGCGCCAGCTGTACACTCTCCGGATTCTGTGCATAATCCATATGGATCTCTCCCTCTTCTTCGAGGTAAGGATGCTCAAACAGTCCTCTCTCGAATTTGAGGGTCAGCACACGCAGCACTGCCTGATCGATCTGGGCTTCCTTTACAAGACCTCTGCGTACTGCTTCTTCCAGTTTGCCAAACGCCTCATCCCACAGACCGACGTCCACGCCTGACTGCAGGGCCAGCGCACCGGACACCACATTATCACCAGTCATGCTGTCAAGCTGATCGATGGCAACACCATCAGACATCACGATACCGTCAAAGCCCATCTCCTTGCGGATGACATCATTTAACAGCCAGCGATTTGCGTGACAGTAAACGCCGTCGATCTCATTATAGGCAGCCATGATGCCCTTGGCTCCTGCTTTGATTGCAGCCGCTGCCGGAGGAAAATGAATTTCCCGAAGTTCGCGTTCTCCAATTCTTGCCGCGCTCGCATTGACGCCGCCGGTTCCTTCGCCCTGTGCTGCAAAATGCTTTGCTACAACCTCAGGTCCGCTTTCCTGCATACCGATTACGGCAGCTTCTGCCATCCGCGCAGACAGATACGGATCTTCACTGTAGCATTCCTCACTGCGTCCCCATCTGGGATCCCGCAACACATCCAGCATCGACATTAAAGCAAAATCCACACCCATGTTCTGCAGCTGACGGCCGCTTACCCGGTACGCTGCCCGTACCATTGCAGGATCAAAGGTCGCTCCGGCCAGAAGGTTTACCGGAAGCAGATAGCCGTCCAGCGCCTGATGTCCATGTGGGCATTCCGAGCTCATCATTACAGGAATACCGAGTCTGGAATGCTCCAGCACATAGCGCTGTACCTGATTATATGCTTTTTTGGAAAGCACGCCGGTCAGACCGGTTTCGTAATCCTTATCCGCCCAGGGATCCGCACGGTATAAACCGTACAGAACTCCCAGACCGCTGTATTTTTCAACCTCCTGCCGAAATTCCTCCGACAGTTCGATGGTATCCTCACCATTTACGCATTTTCGCTCATAAATCCGAAATCCGTAAAGACGCTGATTGAGCTGACCGACCTTTTCTGCCAGCGTCATCTCCTCCAGGAGAGCCTTCGCCCTCCTGGCAGGAGCTAAAGAAGCATCCTGATATGCCTTCATTTATTCACAATCTCCGTATTTTTCTTTCAGTAGCTCGATTCCGTACTCTCTCGGAGTACCCTTCAACCGCTCCATATAGGACTTCAGCTGTCCTCTGCAATGCTCGGGGCCGCCCTCCCGCATTACGGTCCACATGGGATCTACATCGTAATGAGAGGTCTTCATCATCTTGTCATTCCAGTCGAGGATCATCTTCGCACCCTTTGCGCACAAGTCAGGGCGCTCCTCTGCCAGGTTGTGCTGCTCGTGAGGATCTTCCTTTACATTGAACAGCATTTCCTCCGGGAACAGATGATACCCGCCGTGTACGGTTCTGATATATACATAGTCATCAAACCGGGCACTTCTCTGGCACACATGGGCACACTGGGTCAGAATCGCATAGGGCTTGGAGCAGTCTGTGCCATCCTTTAATGCCTTTGCAAAGGAACTGCCGTCATAATGATAACGATCCGAAAACATCGGTGTACCCAGCAGTTCCTGCACGGTAGGTGTCAGGTCTGTATTGTCATAGAAGCCCTTAACCACTGCGCCCTTCTGCATGCCGGGCCAGCGAACGATCATAGGAATACGGCAAACCGGCTCATCCGCAGTGCCATGCTCTCCGTAGATACCGAACTCGCCAAGGTCTTCGCCGTGATCCGCTGTGATAATGATCGCAAGATCATCGTCATACAGTCCGTTATCCTTTAACCAGCCAATAATCTGACCAATGTTATCATCTGTGTATTTTACACCGTCATCATACAGATCCAGAAGGTGCTTTGCCTCTTCCAGAGTTGTCAGCTTACCGGGGTGCTTTGGCCACTGAGGAAACGTATCATCATTCCACATGTTGATCTCGTTTGCGCAGTGGGGTCCGATGTGCAGCAGGTGCTCTTCAAAGGTCTTCTCGTCGATCCAGTCATCCGGAAGCGGCGTATCCGCAAACTGACTCGGATAATCTGCCGGTGTACGATAAGGTGTATGAGGATCCCAGTAATGCACATGCATCATCCAGTTATCCTTCTTGCCGTTTCTCTCCAGCCAATCCAGAACATGAGGAGTTACCATCTCTGCGGACTCACTGCCTCTCCTGCCTACGTTGTAGCATTCATTGAAACCGGAATTAAACCACCATGCACTGTGACGTTCTGCAAAGGAAGAGAAGGAAACCGTATGCATTCCGGCTCTTCTAAACTGCATGAACAATCCGTTCTCAGACATGTCATCCGTAAAGCTTCTGGTGGTTCCCTGCAGACGCATATCCGCAGCTGTACCGCCATGCCCTACAATTCCGTTATGAATTCCATACTGTCCGCTGATCATGGATGCTCTGGACGGAAGGCACGGTGCATTCGGGCAGTAATAATCATCGAACCGCACTCCCTCCTTTGCAATTTCATCCATTACAGGTGTGGTATTTCTGCCATAGCCATAACAGCCCATATGATCCGCCCGCAGCGTATCAATGTCAAACAGTAATACTCTCATTTGTGAGTTGCTCCTTTTCCCCATTTTTTATAACAACAGAAAATCATTTTCTGCAGTTTTCAATTTTTCCCCGCTCTCATTTCGGAAGGTGTGCTGTCATAATAATTATGAAAATGCTGATAGAAATAATTCATGTTGGAATATCCGACTTCCGCGGCTACCGAAGAAATCTTGTCGTCGGTATTTAGAATCCTCTCCCGCGCGACATACATCCGGTATGCCATCAGGTATTCCGAAAATTTCATATCTGTTTCCTTGATAAAAATCTGACCAAGATAGGTCGCATTCATCCGGAATCGGTCGGCTATACTTTTTAAGGAAATATGCTGCCCATATTCCATTGCCACGATCATAACGATCTTACGGATCAGCGGGGAAAATTCCTCATAGGGCCGCCGCAGGATCGGATCTTCGTTTTTACGCACCTCCAGCTGCACAGTTCCGTGCAGGTTTTCTACCACAACCTGTTCAATGCGCTTCTGAAGCTGATCCTTATCAAGGGGCTTTAACAGATAATCCACTGCGCCGCAACGCAGTGCTTCACAGGCATACTGAAAATCGTCATATCCGCTCATCATAATATAGTTGGATTTGACACCCATTCCATTTAAACAATTAATCAGTTCATAGCCAAATTCATTGCCGATCCGTACATCCACCAGGCAGACATCCGGTTTCCAGTCCACCACATGGGATACCACTTCAAAACAGCTTCTGGCGGTCCGGATTCGTTCAAAGCCAAGAGATTTCCAGTCAAGAAGCCTGCAAATGCCTTCGGCAATGGCAGGTTCATCATCCACGATCACCAATGTGTACATCTTCTTCCACCTTTCCCGGTATCAGGATAGAAATTTTAAATCCCCCTTCCGGGTTATTCCCGATTTCCATCTTAAAACCATTTCCATAAAAATAATTCAAACGCATATATACGTTTCTCAGTCCGATATCCGCTTCCGGATCGTCATTTCCTTCGCGCATCGTCTTCTGTACCTGCTCCAGCTGATCTGCAGGAACACCGGAGCCATTGTCCATGATTTCGATCACGGTGTCCGGGCCTTGTGCATGTCCGCTGATGATCAGCAGATTATACATGCTCTCCCGGTCAAAGCCATGAGTAAAGAAATTTTCCGCAAGGGGCTGCAGCCAAAAACTCACCGTCGGGATTTCTCTGAGTGCATCTTCCAGCTCGACCTGATAGAAGAAATTATCTCCAAACCGCAGCTCCATGATCTTTAGATACATTTCAAGCAGCTTAAACTCTTCTCCCAGCGTGATGGTATCCTTCGTATGGGTTCTGGCACGATACAGTGCCCCAAGCAATGCGATCGCATCCGCCGTATCCCGGTCTCCTTCCAGCAACGCCCTGGAGCGCAGCGTTTCCAGTGTGTTATATAAGAAGTGCGGGTTGATCTGATGCTGCAGTGCACGCATCTGAGTCTCCTGCTCCTTCAGCTTCCAGACATATTCCCGCTGGATATGCCCCTGCAGCTTTGCACCCACATCCTTTAGGGCAACTGCAATCATGCCATATTCATTTTTGCGCCGCTCGCTGCTTAAATCTTCCTCCTGAACATCCGCAAACTCACCGGATTCCATGTGCGAAAGCATATGAATGATCTTGGAAAGAAACTCATAATCCGCTTTCAGCTGCATATTTGTAAACAGAATGATCCCAAAGGCTATCAGAAACAGTGTTGTCCCTATCACGCCAACGACATAACGATTATCCGCCACCAGCTCTCCGATACTTTTTATGACAACATAGGAAAACGTTCCCTGGTTGGATGTATGTTTTGTAAAAAAAGTCCTCCGGCTGCCGGTATTCTCCAGCCAGTCAAACTGCACCCCCCGCAGGGCCGCCTGGAACAGCTCTGCTTCCTGCTGTGGGCTCATCTTGCTGTGGGCAAGCATATCCCCATCTGCATCGAAAATCCCCCAGGAAGCATTGATCTCATCATTGACCTCATAAAAATCCGCCGTGCTGATCCAGAAATCCATCGTTCCCATTGAAATACTCATGGTATCCGGGTCACGAACCGAATAAGAGGACGCCATAATATCCCCAAATCCTGGAATTGTCTTCACATCCTCGATTGTGCGGCATTCAAAATCCACCCACAGATCATAGTTCGTCATTCGCAGGACTTTTATACCGGTATCCGACCGCAGCGTTACACCGCAGATCTTCGTCCTGCCGTCTAAAAACAGCTTCTTGACATCTGCCGGCACATACCGGATTTCCGAATCACTGTTCAAACTGTTTTCCCGGCGCTTCGCGATGTAATCCTGATTGTTCGCAGCGCCAAACAATGCCTTTAAATCTTCCATCAGCGCCGCATCGGTGTACAAGCCTTCCACATAGGACCGTGTCCAGGTCTGAACATTTTCCAGCTGGCGCTCCTTTTGCTGGAAGCGGTACTGAGACTGGATCTGCACATCATTGACCCAGTTGCGGATAAAGAAAAACAGAACGCCCGAAAACGCGCTCAGGCAAAGCACAATGACTACGATGATTGTCCCAAGAAATTTTTTCCGATAGATCCGATATTCCAAAAATGTACTGTGGCCTTTGCTCATTTACTGTCTTCTCCTGTGTCATACATCTTCTGCGAAGCCGCAGCTTTCCGATCCCTATTTCTAGTTCGATTATATCCTGTCTATATAGACTTTGCAAGCGTGACAGCTCTGCGGACGCTGTGTTCTTCGTGCTTTCCCATGCACAGATTTGCATGGGGACAGGTTATCTGTACATGGGAAAACACAAAGGAGCTGTTATGGCAAAAGGCCGCCCGAACCAAAGTTCGGACGGCCTGTCTTTAGTTCCTTATCCAATCAATATGACAGGGAAATGTTACTTCACCTTTTACAGTTTCTTCTGCGTCCGGCATCCTTCCCCTGCAGATTAGTTTGCAAAGAACTCATCAACCTGCTTCTGTGCCTCTTCGATAACGGTATCCAGACCTGCAGCCTTCAGCTCTTCGATACAAGCGGGAACTGCAGTTGCCGGATCAGATGCACCGGTCAGCAGGTCATTCTTGTACTTATCCCAAACAGTGTTGCAGTTTGCGATCTCGTTCTGAATATTGGTTACATCCAAAGCAAAGCCCAGGCAGGTAGAAGATACAGCAGATTCGTTCTGCTCTTTTACCTGATTCCATGCATCCGGATCGCCATCCGCCTGAGTAGACAGGATGAAGAAGGTACCCTGTGTATAAGAAGGCCAGTTCCAGTCATCACGCAGCTTCTGTACTGTGCCGTCTTCTGCGTACTCCATGTAGTTGCCTTCTGTACCATATGCACACATATCACGGAATTTGGGATCTGTGTTCATCAGCTGCAGAACCTTCAGCGCTTCTGTCTTATACTTGGAGTTTGCAGAGATCGCGTTCATAGAACCCTGAATGGTCTCGGTTGTGTACAGAGGTCCGAATACCTGAGTCAGGTCATACTTCTCAATACCCTGGTTGAATGCCCATGTGGTTGCTGCTGCAGGCCAGCCCTGTGCAGAACCGAAGATGGAGCCTTTACCGCCGTCTGTTACAACGTTAGCATCGGGATTGATGATGCCGTCCTGATACCATTTGTGCAGCCAGTTTAAGCCGTCCATGATATCATCCTGCTCCAGTGTGCATACAACCTTGCGGCTTGCATCGTCATATTTCACGCCGATGGGCTGCAGACCGGAAGCAAGACCGTCATAGTTGTTGAAGAAGCCGTTGAAGGTAGAGCCCTGAGCCAGCTGCATCGGGTATTTAGATTTGCCTTCCCCCTCTTTGATGGTCTGCAGAGCGTCATTTAAGGTTGCATAATCTTTGATGCTGTCTACATCAATGTTATACTTCTGTACATAAGCATCATCCAGCATCCAGAACTGGGTCAGGGAAGAATCCTTGTAGGTCGGTACTGCATATACATTACCGTGGATCTTGGCACCTTCCCACAGGTCTGTAGGAATGAAGTTGTACAGATCGGGGGTTTCCGTCTGAACAAGGTCTGTGATGTTCTCCAGAGCATTCAGATTTACAAATTTGGTGTAGTTTGTGTTGTTTACGAACATCAGGTCGAAGTATTCGCCGGTGTTGATGATGTTGTTCATCTTGGTTTCGTAATCTGCCCAGCCTGCGATCTTAACATCGATTCTTACGCCGATCTTTTCTTCTGCGTAATCGCTGATCTGAGATACAGCCTGATCAAAATCGTCTGCAGGTGTTCCGCCTACAGTCCACCATACCAGGGTAGGTACTTCACCATTGCTTGCTGCAGAATTAGAAGCAGCTTCTGTTCCGGCTGCAGCGCCGTCAGTTGTGGACGCAGAGCTGCCACAGCCTGCCAGCATTCCAGCTGTCATAGCGGCAACAACGCCCAGGGCAAGAATCTTGTTCATGCTCTTGTTTTTCATAATGTCTCCTCCTTAAAATCGGGCTCCCTGTATGCAGAGAGCCCGTTTCTATACCACAGCCGGTCCTTCCGGCAGGATATCAAATTAAAACACACAGATAATAAATATAGGGAATATCAGCCCTTAACCGCACCAACCGTCAGACCGGAAATGAAGTACTGCTGGAAGAACGGATATGCGCAGGCGATAGGCAATACGATAATAACTACGATAGACATACGAGCCGCTTCCTTCGGCATCTTTGCAAGCATTTCTGCTGCAGATGCACCCAGTGTTGCTGCATTCTGTACCAGCATCTGGATATTGGTCAGGATCTGGTTTAACAGAGCCTGCAGGGAAAGGAGCTTGGTGTTATCAATGTACAGCATGGACTGATACCAGTCGTTCCAGTATGCGAAGCAAAGGAACAGACCGATGGTTGCCAGTACCGGCAGCGAAATCGGAAGAACGATTCTGCTGAAAATCGTCAGCTGAGATGCGCCGTCCATCTTCGCGGATTCGATCAGGGATTCCGGAACTGTCGTCTTAAAGAAGGTACGACAGATGATAACGTTAAAGGACGAAACTGCCAGAGGCAGAATCAGTGCCCAGATTGTGTTCTTTAAGCCCAGCAACTGGCTGACTACGAAGTAGGTGGAAACCAGACCGCCATTAAATACCATGGGGATA
>ERZ857521.2220-NODE-2220-length-19401-cov-3.469658_pt1 | contig 19401 bp, 19 predicted proteins | sample MGYA00519701_ERZ857521 | MGnify/ENA primary metagenome ERZ857521 (study PRJEB31778, sample SAMEA3449346) | human gut metagenome | biome: human gut; feature: human-associated habitat; material: faeces | place: United Kingdom | collected 2010/2012 ...
TGGCGTACTGTGCAATACCGAAGCGGACCTCCTTGCCCTCCATGCTGCCCATGGACTGATCCAGCCCCAGTTTGGCCAAGGCCGGGTTGCCCTGGCTCTCAGACCAGTAGCAGACACTCAGGCCGATGAGGAAGATGATGCCCATGGCGAAGAAGATGGTGCGGCCCTCGGAGCCGTAGAGCTTCGCGGTGAAGCTGGGCTTGCTCACCAGTTCGCTGGTCTTGACCAGATCCTGGGTGGTGGCGCTGTGCTCACTGGAGCTGGCGGTCTTACGGCGGCGGTCTTTGACCATCTTGCCGAACATGATCACGCAGGCGCCGGGCAGGATCATCATGGAGTAGAGCTCCACCAGATCGCTGATGATGGTGGGGTTCTCAATGGGAGTAGAGGAGTTGGCACCCAGGAAGCCGCCGCCGTTGGTGCCGATGTGCTTGATGATCTCCAGCGCGGCCACGGGGCCCATTGCGATATCCTGCTGAGTCCCCTCAATGGTGGTCACCGTCACGTTGGGATCGAAATTCTGGGGGACGCCCTGCCAGATCAGGAGCATGCCGCCGATGATGGAAAGAGGGATCAGAACGCGGGTGGTCACCTTGACCAAATCAGCATAGAAGTTGCCCACGTTGTCCTTGCTCTTGCCAGCCAGTCCGCGGACAAAGGCGATGCAGGCGGCGTAGCCAGTGGCGGCGGACACGAACATCATGTAAGTGATGACCAGCATCTGGCTGAGATAGGACAGGCCGGACTCACCGGAGTAGTGCTGTAAGTTGGTGTTGGTCATGAAGGAGATGATCGTGTTGAAGGACAGGGTCTCCTCCATCGCGCCGATGCCGTTGGGGTTGAAGATGGGAAGAAACTGAATTCTCAGGACCAGATAGCCGACAAACACCATCACGGCGTTGGTCAGCAGAAGAGCCAGCGCATACTGCTTCCAGTTCATGCCCTTGTCGGGATGAATGCCGCACACCTTGAAGATCCCGCCGTCCACCCGGTCGAACACCGGATCGGCGAAGGTGCGCTGGCCGGAAGCAATATGATACAGATAGTTCCCGATCGGGATGACAATGATCATGAAGATGATCACTGTTAGGACAAGCTGTAACATATGTGTTGTTCCTCCTGTGCGAAACTCGCTTTACAAATGACACATTTGGGGTCAGAAACGTTCAGGGTGTACCAGGGCGTAAACCAGATAGCCGCCCATCAGCACGATGATCGCACCTAATAAAATCATACCCATACTCAATACCTTCTCTCATTCCTCGTGGAACTGATGCTCACACCAGTCAGCCAGCAGCTTTACTGATCCGAAGCAGACCAATAAGACCGCGATCATGATGACGTCTTTCATAGAAACCATCCTTTCCAAAGTTCTGTTTCCGGAACGGACGTATTATAGCACGCAGGGGATTAGCAGGCGGTTAACGTATTCACAGGAGAATTAAACTTGCATTAAGAAAAAGAAATAAAAAAGATAAAAAGAAAGAAGGACAATTGGCTCCTAATACAATTTTAATACGGCGGATGATTTGCAAATCTCACACAAACAGGGCTTGTAGTAGAATCACTTTTAAGGAAGTGATCTTGTGGAAGCTCTGGTACTGGTGGGCGGGACGCTGTTTGTCTGGACCGTCGGATTCTGGGCGGTGGGCCAGCTGGACCGCTTTTTCAAGGAGAAAAACGCTCCCTGCCGGAGGGAGCGGGAGGGGCAGACCCGCAGAAAAAGAAAAGTTCTGTGCCGGAACGCGGGAAAAGCGGAGGGACAGAGGTAAGACAAGGGGAGGGGCCCAGACTGTGTTTTTACATAGTCTGGGCCCCTCCTGTATTCGAAACAGGTCTACGACCGCAGAAACAAAAAAGTCTGGCCTTGCTGTATCGATTTTCCGCGGAAGATGGGCCGGGCCGCTCCAGCGGCTTCAATTCGCACTGCCCCCGTTGCTGACTGGCAGCGGTGTGGGCAGCTTAAACGCCCACTTTGCGGTGCCCTGGGGGTGCAGGACCTGCTCTATGAGATGTCCGCCACGCGGAAGCCGGGCGGGTGCGCGGATCTGCTCTGCCTGAGTCTGATGCTGTTTTTCCTGGAGGAAAAGGGGGGCCGGGAGTGGACAAAAAAGAGATTGCAATCGACAATGGAATATGGTAATATCAACATATAAACTGTGTCGTATTTCGCCTGGATTGGTGAAAATACAGAAAGCGGGCTGGTTCAGAAAAGGGACCAGGACCGCTTTCTGTGTTATTTGGGGAAGTGTAGATTTTTTAACAGAGGATGCAGGAAATGCGTCACTTCAAAAAAGCAGGGAAACTTGCAAAAACGCGGACTGCCGCGGGACAAGACAGGAGGAGCAAACGGATGAAGGAGACAAAACAGGGGGCGCTGCCCGGGACGGCGGCGCAGGCCAGGCAGCTGAAGGCATGGCTGAAGGAGAACGGGGAGAAGCCGGGGGCGGCGCTGCCTGCCCTCCAGAAGGCGCAGGAGATATACGGCTATGTCCCCCGGGAGGTCCAGCAGCTGATCGCGGACGCCCTGCACAAGCCGCTGACGGAGATCTATGGGGTGTCCACCTTTTACTCCCAGTTCAATCTGGAACCCAAGGGGCGCAACCGGATCAGCGTGTGTCTGGGGACCGCGTGCTACATCAAAGGCGGCGGGCGGATCTATCAGCTGCTCCAGGAGAAACTGGGCATTGGAGACGGGGGATGCACCGAGGACGGCCGCTTCAGCCTGGATGCCTGCCGCTGCCTGGGCTGCTGCGGGATGGCGCCGGTGATGATGGTGAACGAGGACGTGTACGGCAGCCTGACCGGCGACGAGCTGGACGCCATTCTGGCGAAATATGAGTAAGGAGGGACTGAGCGTGGGGCAGACGGAACACAAAAACATTAAGATCCGCAGCCGGAAGGACCTGGAGGCCATCCGGGAACGGACCAGGCCCCTCCTGGAGGTGGAGCGGGGAGCCCGGATCGTGGTGGGCATGGGCACCTGCGGCCTAGCCGCGGGGGCCAGGCAGGTCTATGAAGCCATGGCGGAGGAGATCCGCCGACTGGGGCTGGAGGACGTGACCCTGGAGCCGGTAGGCTGTGTAGGGATCTGTCAGTTTGAGCCTGTGGTGGAGGTGTACCAGCCCGGAGGCGTGCGCACCACCTATGTGCACATGACGCCGGAGCAGGGCGTGCGGGTGGTGCAGCAGCACATCCGGGGCGGCAACCCGCTGGCGGAGTACACCATCGGGGCCGTGAGAAGCGGGAGGTGAAGGGAATGTATCGCAGCTATGTGATGATATGCGGGGGGCCCAACTGCACCCTGCTGGCGGGCAGGCAGGAGAAGCTGGCGGAGGAATTCGAGGTCCAGCTGAAGCTGGCCGGTCTGCGTAAAGAGGTCCAGGTGATGCGGGGCGGCTGTCTGGGGCTGTGCTCCAGCGGGCCCAACGTGGCAGTGTTCCCGGAGGGCACGATCTACAGCCATGTCCATGTGGAGGACGTGGCGGAGATCGTCAGTGAGCATCTGCTCAAGGGCGGCCGGGTGGACCGCCTGCTCTACAACGAGAACGAGGCCACCAGCACAGTCCGCAGCCTGGAGGAGACAGAGTTCTACAAGAAGCAGCTGCGCATTGCCCTGCGCAACTGCGGCGTCATCGACCCCCAGAACATTGACGAGTACATTGCCCGGGACGGCTATGCGGCACTGGAGAAGTGCCTGACCGAACTGACGCCGGACGAGGTGATCCAGATCGTGCTGGACTCCGGCCTGCGGGGCCGGGGCGGAGCAGGCTTCCCCACCGGACTGAAGTGGCGCTTTGCCAGCGGGGAACGGGGCCAGGTACAGAAATATGTCTGCTGCAACGCGGACGAGGGCGACCCCGGGGCCTTCATGGACCGGAGCGTGCTGGAGGGCGACCCCCACAGTATCATCGAGGCCATGGCCATCGCGGGCTATGCCATCGGGGCCAGCCAGGGCTATATCTACGTCCGGGCGGAGTACCCCATCGCGGTGAAGCACCTCCAGATCGCTCTGGAGCAGGCCAGGAGCTACGGACTGCTGGGGGAGGATATCTTCGGGACGGGCTTCTCCTTCGACCTGGAGATCAAGCTGGGGGCGGGGGCTTTCGTATGCGGGGAAGAGACCGCCCTGATGACCTCCATCGAAGGGAAACGGGGAGAGCCCCGGCCCCGGCCGCCCTTCCCGGCGGTGAAGGGCTTGTTCCAGCGGCCCACCATCCTAAACAACGTGGAGACCTACGCCAACATCTGCCCCATCATTCTGCGGGGGGCGGAGTGGTTCTCCTCCATCGGCAGCGAGAAGAGCAAGGGGACCAAGGTATTTGCCCTGGGCGGGCGTATCCAGAACACCGGCCTGGTGGAGGTGCCCATGGGCACCACCCTGCGCACTATCGTGGAGGAGATCGGGGGCGGCATCCCCCACGGGAAGAAATTCAAGGCCGCCCAGACCGGCGGCCCCTCCGGCGGATGCATCCCCGCGGAGCACATCGACACCCCTATCGACTACGACAATCTGGCCGCCATCGGGACCATGATGGGCTCCGGGGGCCTGATCGTGATGGATGAGGACACCTGCATGGTGGACATCGCGAAATTCTTCCTGGAATTCACGGTGGACGAGAGCTGCGGAAAGTGCACCCCCTGCCGGGTGGGAACCAAGCGCCTGTTGGAGCTGCTGACTAAGATCACTGAGGGGCGGGGCACCATGGAGGATCTGGACCGGATCGAGGAGCTGGCGGCCTTCATTAAGAGCAACAGCCTGTGCGGCCTGGGGCAGACGGCGCCCAACCCAGTGCTGTCCACCCTGCGCTACTTCCGGGAGGAGTACCGGGAGCATATCCTGGAGAAGCGCTGCCCCGCCGGGGTGTGCAAGGACCTGCTGACCTACTCCATTGATCCTGTCAAGTGCCGGGGCTGCACCATCTGTGCTCAGAACTGTCCGGCCGACGCCATCAAGGGGAGCGTGAAGAATCCCCACAAGATTGACACCAGCAAGTGCATCAAGTGCGGCAGCTGCTATGAAAAATGCCGGTTCGGCGCGGTGATCCGGGGATGAGGGGGAGTGTGAAAATGGAACATGTGAGTGTGAATACAGTGGATGTGGTGAACCTCAAGATCAACGGGATCGCCTGCCGCGGCCCCGCCGGCGCCACCGTCCTGGAGGCGGCCCACGGAGCGGGGATCGCCATCCCTACGCTGTGTTATCTGAAGGAGCTGAACGCCATCGGCGCCTGCCGGATCTGCGTGGTGGAGGTGAAGGGGGCCAAGAACCTGGTGCCTGCCTGCGTCTATCCCATCGCCGATGGGATAGAGGTGTACACCAATACCGAGCGGGTCCAGGCGGCACGGCGGACCAACCTGAAGCTGATCCTGTCCATCCACAATCAGACCTGCCTGACGTGCAGCCGAAGCGGACTCTGTGAGCTCCAGCGCCTGTGCCGGGAATACGGGGTGGACAACCAGATGGCCTTCGAGGGGGAGAAGATCTGCTACGAGCCGGACACGAGCGCGGTGCATATGGTCCGAGACAACTCCAAATGCATCATGTGCCGCCGGTGCGAGGCTGTGTGCAGCCTGGCTCAGGGGGTGGCCTGCATCGGCACATCGGGCCGGGGCTTCGCCACCCACATCGGCCCCAGCTTTGACAGCCCGCTAAGCGAGACCGCGTGCATCCACTGCGGACAGTGCATCATCGCCTGCCCCACCGGTGCCCTCTATGAGAAGGACAACACGGGCCTGGTGTGGAACGCCCTGGGTGACCCCCAGAAGCATGTGGTGGTACAGACGGCCCCCAGTGTCCGGGCGGGGCTGGGAGAGATGTTCAGCCTGCCCATCGGGACCAATGTGGAGGGGAAGCTGGCGGCGGCCCTCCGGCGGCTGGGTTTCGACGGCGTGTTTGACACTGATTTCGCGGCCGACCTGACCATCATGGAGGAGGCCACCGAATTCCTGCGCCGGGTCCAGTCCGGGGGCACGCTGCCCCTGATCACCAGCTGCTGCCCCGGCTGGGTAAAGTACTGTGAGACCTTCCACCCGGACTTCATCCCCAACCTGTCCACCTGCAAAAGCCCTCAGCAGATGTTCGGCGCTATGGCCAAGAGCTATTACGCCGAAAAGATGGGACTGCGGCCGGAGGATATCTTTGTGGTGTCGGTGATGCCCTGCACAGCGAAAAAGTTCGAGATCACCCGGGAGGGGGAGTGCGGCGCCGGCGCGGGCATCCCGGACGTGGATGTTGCCCTGACCACCCGGGAGCTGGGACAGATGATCCAGCGGGCCGGACTGCTGTTCGCGGAGCTGCCGGAGGAGGAGTTCGACCCGGCCCTGGGCATCGCAACCGGAGCGGGGCATATCTTCGGCGCCTCCGGCGGCGTGATGGAAGCGGCACTGCGCACGGCCAGCGAGCTGCTCACCGGCAAGGAGCTGGAGAAGGTGGAGTTCCAGGAGGTGCGGGGCGCCCACGGCATCAAGGAGGCGGCCTATGAGATCGCAGGCAGGACTGTCCGGGTGTGCGTCCTCAGCGGAACGGCCAACGCGGGCCAGGTGCTGGAGGACATCCGAAGCGGAAAGCGGGCGTATGACTTCATCGAGATCATGGCCTGCCCAGGCGGGTGCGTGAACGGCGGCGGCCAGCCCCTCCAGCCCTCTGTGATCCGCAATTTCCGCAGTGTGTCCGCTATGCGGGCCGGCGCCCTGTACCAGGAGGACCAGGAGATGCCCCTGCGGAAGAGCCACAAGAGCCCGCTGATCCAGGAGCTCTATGAGCACTATCTGGACCAGCCCGGCAGTCAGCGGGCCCACCAGCTGCTCCATACCTGCTACACAGACAGAAGCGGACAGCACCGCTGAGGGGAGGAGGCACCCTATAACAAAGGCGCAGGGCCGCGGAACTGAGGTTCCGCGGCCCTTGCTGTTAGAAGATTCAGGAGCTGCCGGTGGGAGAGCGGCAGAAAAAATCACAATTTCCCCTGTCACCCGGAGACAGGATATGGTATAATGGGGACCAGAGACGACAAGAGCCGCCCACATCCGTGAGGAGCGGAGCGGAGGAAAGTGAGGTAAGTTGTGGATAACCAAGAGCTGAATACCCATTTTATCAAGGTCATCGGACACCGGAACCCGGACACGGACTCGGTCTGTTCCGCCATTGCATACAGCCGCCTGAAGAACACCCTGGACCCAGAGCACCCCTGCAAGCCCTGCCGGGCGGGACTGCTGAACCGGGAGACGGAGTTTGTGCTGAACTATTTTCAGGTCCCAGACCCCCAGCTCTACACGGACGTGAGCCCTCAGATCCGGGATGTGGACATCCGGCGGATGGAGGGCGTGGATGGGGAGATGAGCCTGCGCCGGGCTTGGATCACCATGCGGGACCAGCAGATCGACACCCTGTGCGTGGTGGACAAGGAGCGGAACCTGAAGGGCCTGATCACCGTGAAGGACGTGGCCACGGCGAACATGGACGTGTTGGACACCTACATCCTGGCGGAGTCAGAGACCAGCTATCAGAACATCGTGGACATCCTGGACGCCAAGGTGCTGGTGGGAGACATCACCGGCAAGAAGGTGGAGGGGCGCATCGTCATCGGCTCGGGAAGCGCGGAACAGATGGAGCGGTCCATCTCCAAAGGGGACATCGTCATCGTGGCCAACCGCAGTGAGAGCCAGCTCACCGCCATCGAGATGGGGGCGGGCTGCGTGGTGGTGTGCGCGGGCTGCAAGGTGTCCCGGACCATCTGCATGCTGGCTGAGGAGCAGGGGTGTATGATCATCAGCACCCCTAACAGCACCTATGTCTCCGGACAGATGATCAGCCAGGCCGCCCCCATCCGCCACTACATGGTGCGGGACGATCTGCTCACCTTCAATCTGAACAGCTCCGTGGAGTCCGCCACCAAGGTGATGGCCTCCGTCCGATTCCGCTACTTCCCGGTGCTGGATGACGACGGGCACTACATCGGCGTAGTCTCCCGCAGAAACATGATGAACCTGCATAAAAAGCAGCTGATCCTGGTGGACCACAACGAAAAGGGCCAGGCGGTGGAGGGGATCGACCAGGCGGAGATCCTGGAGATCATCGACCACCACCGCATCGGCTCCATGGAGACAGACGGCCCGGTCTATTTCCGCAATGTGCCGGTTGGGTGCACCTGCACCATCATCTATCAGATGTACCGGGAGAACGGGGTGGAGCTGGACCGGTCCACCGCCGGACTGCTGCTCTCCGCCATCCTTTCGGACACCCTCATGTTCCGCAGTCCCACCTGCACCCCCCTGGATGAGCAGGCGGGCCGGGAGCTGGCCAAACTGACCGGGGTGGACCTGGAACAGTACGCCAATGCTATGTTTGAGGCGGGAGGCGACGTCACCGGCCGGACCGCAGAGGAGGTATTCAACACCGACTACAAGATCTTCAACAGCGGGGAGGTCCGCTTCGGCGTGGGCCAGGGCAGCTACTTGACCGAGAAGAACCGGAAGGCCAGCGAGGCCCTGATCGGTCCCTACCTCCAGACCGCACTGGAAAAGCAGGGGCTGGACTACATTTTCTACATGTTCACCGATGTGCGCAACTCCAGTACTGAGCTGCTGATGGCGGGCAAGGGTGCTGAATCCCTGGTGGAGAAGGCCTTTGACACCACCGTGACGGACGGGATGGCGGTCCTGCCGGGGGTGATCAGCCGGAAAAAGCAGATGGTCCCTGTGCTGATCAACGCCATCAAGCAGGAGCGGGGCTGAATACACGAAAAAACAGGAGCGCCTGGGGCTGTGGGACCCTAGGCGCTCCTGTTTTTATCTATGCCCGCAGGCTTGTCCGTCTCACAGCTCCACAAGGTAACGCTCATAGCAATTGACCACCCGGGTACTCCCATACTGCTCCTCCCGCCGGATGCCTCTGTTGTAGGAGAGGTGGGTGTGTCCATGAAGGAACAGGGCTGGGTGGAAGAGGTCCAGCAGGCGGTTGAAGGTCTGAAAGCCGGTATGGGCCAGATCCCGGCAGTCCACCATGCCAAAGCCTGGGGAGTGGGTCAGCAGGATGTCGAACCCCCGGTTCCAGAGCAGCTTTGGGGCCAGCTTCAGAGCCCGCATACACATCTCACGCTCAGTATATTGGTGGGGCCCCCTGCTGTACCGCATGGAGCCGCCCAGCCCCAGGATGCGTACCCCCTGATACTCGTACAGGCGGTCCTCCACACACAAGCAGCCGGCGGGTGGAGTTTCCCGATACTTGCCGTCGTGATTCCCGTGGACATACAGGATGGGACAGCTGGCGAAGGTGGCCAGGAAGGAGAGATAGCGGGGGTCCAGGTCGCCGCAGGAGAGGATCAGGTCCAGTCCCTCCAGCTTGCCGGGGGTATAGAAGTCCCAGAGTGCCCGGGATTCACAGTCAGAAATAGCTAAGATCTTCATGGCTCGCTCTGCCGCTCCACACCCTGGAGCTTGATGAGCTCCTGAGCTTTTTCTGTAAATTCTTCAAATTGGGGGATGCGGCCCTCCACCGAGGTGAGCAGCCAGTTCATGGACAGAATGCGGTCGGCGGGCATGGGGGCGTCGTCGCCATAGACCACCCGGCCGCTCTGATCCATCAGTACGCCGTAGAAGGGGTCCAGCCGGTCAGCCTTCAGGGCCTCCCGCAGTACACCGGCCAGCCGCCGGGGCCCGGTGGGCAGCCGTCGGGAGCACAGCACGCTGACTACGCCCTGCTCCATCCCCCACCAGTAGTTGACCGCACTGCTGCCCTGGTCCTCCTGCTTCCAGCTGCCTTCCATCACCCGGCGGACCAGGCTCTGGTACAGCCGGCCCCAGTGGGTCTGTATTAGGGCCAGGTTATGCCGGTTGCCCATCTGGGTGCCCGTGCTGGCGGCCAGCCGGTCCAGGTAGTCGATATAGACGATCCCCTGGGCCTGGAGACGTCCCACCGCGCCGCCGTCCCGGAGATGGGCCCAGTCCAGATAGATGCGGGCGTTGGCGTTCACCATCCGGGCTCCCTGGGCGAAGGCATTGATGCTGGCGATGCTGCCGTAGGTAGGGTAGTCGGCTACATAGCCGATGCAGCCGTCCCGGGTCAGAGTGCCGGCAATGGCCCCCTTGATAAACTTGGCCCCGTACAGCCGGGGGTAATAGGTGCGCACCGAGGGGTAGGAGGTGTTCAGGGAGCAGTTCAGGATCTTCACATCCGGGTGGAGAGCGGCCTGCCGGACGCTGGAGAGCAGCAGCTTTGGGGTGGTGGTGAAGATGACGTTGGCGCCCCTGCGCACTGCATCCTCCACGGCCTGGTCTACCTCCCCATCGGTGCGGACGTTCTCGTAGGAGAGGGTGCGCACCTGACCGTCGGTGAAGTTCTCCAGAATGTGCCGGCCATACTCGTGGCTGTACACCCATTTGGAGGCGGCGGCGCTGCTGTCGTGGATGAAGGCGGCGCAGACCCGGCCCGGGGTATAGAAGGAGAAGCGGGGCTTTTTCACGTCATCTTCCAGCAGCAGGGCGGTCCCCGCATTTTCCAGCCGGTTCTGGATCTCCGGCCGGATGCGGGACAGCTCCTCACAGATCTGGGAGGGCATCTTGCCGCAGGACTCCTGATAGCCGAAGATCTTGATGTAGGTCAAAAAGGCCAGGGAGATGCCTGTGTAGTCCCAATCCCCCCGGAGGTAGGCGTCCCGGAACATATAAAAGAAGGCCCGGAAGGAGTAGATGTCTTCCGCACTCCAGGCATCGCTGTCGGAGCGGCCCAGTGCTTCCAGCAGTTCCGGGTACTCGCCGGGCTGGCGGAAGACGATGAAGTTCAAACCCGTCATCTTGTAAAAGTCCAGAAACTCGTAATAGGCGGCCACCTCCGGGTCGTCAGACGGCTTGGGCAGCAGGCGGGTGACAGTGGCCGGGATAGTAATAGCGCCGAAATACTTCAGCACGCTGACCCGCTTGTGGCCCTCCATCACATAGAAGTGGTTGAGGTACTCCACCACCTTGACAGGGTCCCGGATACCCTCCTCCAGGTGGATGCGGCACAGGCTCCACTTGGCGGCGAACTCGGTGTCCGCCGGGAGGATAGGGTAGAACCCTCGGGAGAAAGCGTCCCCCCGAAGGTGGTTGCAGGTGCCGTCGATCTGCTCCACGGGGATCTCCGCCAGACCCAGGGATTCCCGCCGCACCGCCAGCTTCTCCGGGGCATCCGGCAGGGTGCGGGGGCCCGTCTCCTCCCCCAGGGCCTGGGCGGCTTTGACCTCTTTGAGTCCCTGGCGCATCGCCTTGTGATAGTCCTCTGATGGCATGCCGTGCCTCCTTTTGATCTGGCTGTACCGTACCTTGTCATTGCACGCTTTGGGCCTATTTCAATAACAAGGTATCACAGAAATGGAAAAAATTCAATTCCTTTCCCCAAAAAGAAGGGAGAGGTGATGTGCGGCATGAGGCCCGACACACGCAAGTGGCCCCTGGCGTGCCGCAGGGCACGCCGGGGGCGGTGCTGGCCAGCCAAATCAGACGGATAAATCCGGCCTCCGACTATCTTTTGATCTTCAGGCCGATGGTCTGGCTGAAGTGAAAGGCGCCGAAGAACAGCAGATACAGGGGAAGACTACACTGTAGCGCGCCTGCCCCGGCCTGCGGTGACCAGCTGCCAGAGGGGGAGCAGAAAGAGGAAGAATGCCGTCAGCAGGGAGGCGGCGGGGGCCCCGGCGGAGGCCAGGGGGACACCCCCGGCAATGGACCAGGGGATGAGGGGGGCCACCACCACGGCGCTGTTTTCCAGATAGATGGCCAGCTTTTCCCGGCTTTTCTCCAGACCGCCGCACAGCTGGTGGGTGAGCATGATGGACAGAGTCTGGTTGCAGGCGATGGCGCTGGCGAGGACGGAGGTGACCAGCACTGCGGCGTAGGGGGACAGGACCGCACCCCACGCCTCGATGCGTCTCCGGATGGGCTCCAGCAGCCCGGTCCTCTGGAAAATGCCGGAGTAGGAGGAGGAGAGGCAGACGATGGCCCCCACCTGGAGCATGGAGACAATGCCGCCCCCGTCGATCATGGTGGCCAGCTCCGGGCTTTGGGCGGAGAAACCCAGGACGGCGTCCTTCAAAAGGGTCAGGGGGGCGGCGTCCTGATAGACGAGGCAGAGCACCGCGGCAGCGGCGATGCTGGCCAGCATGGCCGCCTTCACCCGCACCCGCAGGGCGGAGAGCACCAAAATCAGAGCCGCCGGGATGAGGGGGAGGGGACCCAGACGGAACTCCAGGGCGAAGAGGGGGGCGATGTCCGCCGCCTGACCGGCGGCGGGGGAAGACAGGCCGAAGAGCAGATACAGCCCGGCGGCGAGGGCGAAGGGGACCAGGCTGGTCCGCAGCATCTGCCGGATGTTCCCAAACAGGTCGGTCCCGGTGAGGTCGGCCACCAGCAGGGCGCTGGTGGAGACGGGGGAGCACCGGTCTCCAAAGTAGACCCCGGACAGGATGGCACCACCGGTCATCAACGGGTCGGCCCCCAGGGCGGCGGCCATGGTCATGCAGACGGCGCCCATGGTAGCCGCCGAGCCGAAAGCAGTGCCAGTGAGGAAGGAGACCAGGCAGTTGAGCAGAAAGGAGCACACCAGGAACAGACGGGGCTCCATTACCCGGACGGAATAGCACACAATGGCCGGGATGGTGCCCCCCGCCCGCCAGAGAGAGGTGAGGATGCCGATGAGGACGAAGGTGGTCAGGATATTTTTAGCGGCCCGGACCCCCTGAGCGGACATACCCAGCACCTCCGGGAGAGAAAAGCCCTTTCGGATGGCGTACAGGGCAAAAATGACATATCCCAGCAGCAGGGCGAACAGGAGGGAGATATGGAAGATGACGCACACCAGCAGCGCCGCTGCGAACAGAGAGAAGACAAGGAGCTCCATGACGCACCTCGGGTTGAAGAATGACAAAAGGAGGGGAGGACCTACTGGTCCCAATGGGAAAATCGTCTGTTGAGCGTGGGTACGGCTATTATAAACGAAACAGAGGAAAAGTACAAGGACGGGAACGAAGTCCCCGCCCCGCGGCATGGCGTTGTGTTTTCCGGTATGTGCGATAAAATTCGGAATGATCCGCAATATGCGGGGGACAGAGATCGTGCTTATCAGGTGAAAGGTACGTTTACAGGCTCAGGGCCGGAAAGAGAGCGGGCTATGGAGGACCGGAAGATCATCGAGCTGTCTGGATGCGTATCGAAGAGGCGGCCTGATGTTTTCATCAGGCTGTAGGAGGAGCCGCTGACGAAGGCTCAGGTAGACAGCGGCGGCGATTGGAGCTTTGCCAGATGTGAGGATATCATGATGACCACAAAGACGGGACCTATCTTTTGTACTATGCCGGCCATGTGCAGTTTATCGCAGAGACGGAAGCGGCTCATACATAAAGAGCTTTGAACCTTATAAAAATCATATTTATGAGGAGAACCCCATTTGTAACTCCGAAGTCGGGTTATCAATGGGGTTCTCCATTTATACAGTTTCCAAATGCCTATTTTTCATATCTGCGCAGAAGATCAAGCAGTTTTGCGGCATGTTCCGCTTCATCTTCCGCAAACTCGGAAAACAGTTTGGCAAGCGCCGAGTTATCCTCCTCGAGTTCATGGGCATAGGCCTGATAGTCCCGTACAAGTTCAGTTGAATTTTGCCAGGCCCTGAGCACATGATCCCGGTTAGTAATGGTAAAACCATTTTTGGTATCCATAGAAATACCTCCTAAGTTTGATATTGTTTTTGTATCTCTGTCATTAGCTGCCGTTTGTTCATCGGTGGCAGACAGGAGTGATTCCGGCACACATAGAACGTGGTTTCTTCGTTCAACAGCTTATATTCTTCCGATGGATGTTCCAAAACCTTGACTATGGCATCAGATGGCAGCACAAATGGAAGGTCGTTCAAGTGCTCTCCGTTCGGGACTGCGGTGATCAAAAGCGGCGGCTCCCAAAAATCTGACAGAGCCATTAAAAACATGGAATATCCGGCAGGATATCGTTCCGCTTCTCCTGACATATAGGCAAGCTGTTTGTTCAGAATGTTCTCAATACCCTGATCCGGCAGCAATGCATTCACACGTACAAGCACATATGCTAGGAGGGAGTTTCCACTGGGAATCGCCCCGTCATAGCACTCTTTCGGGTGAAAAAGCAGCGCTTCGTTCTCTGTGCCGCTGAGATAAAAGCCGCCATGGAGCGAATCGTGATACTGGGCGACAGTTTCCCTGATGAGCTGTACCGCACGGCGAAGAAATGTGCGTTCCAGTGTGGCATCATACAGAGAAAGCAGAGCAAAAATATAGCTTGCATAATCATCCAGAAAACCGCGCGCTCCCAGTTTGCCGCCCCGAATGCTTACATAAAGCGTATCCTGATCGCACAGGCTGTTCTCAAGAAAACCTTGCGCCTTTTTTGCGGCGTCCAGATATCTGGGATCCCGACTGCACCGGTACAGCCGGCAAAGCGCCGCGATCATAAGGGAATTCCATGCCGTCAAAACCTTGTCATCTGTATGCAGGCGGGTGCGACTCCGCCTGTATTCCTGCAATGTGGGCAGAAAAGGGTCAAAACGGGCATCTGTCAAATTTTTTGTGTGGAGAAGATTGGGAATGCTCTTACCCTCAAAGTTCCCCGCTTTTGTAATACTGAACCGTTCACAAAAGGCGGAGCCGTCGGCTTGCCCCAGGAGCTCGATGATCTCCTGCGGAGTGAATACATAGTATTTTCCCTCCTCGCCATCGCTGTCCGCATCCTGGGCGCTGTAAAAGCCGCCGCTGGGAGAGGTCATTTCATTGAGAATATAAGAGGCTGTCTTTTCTGCAACTCCCAGATAAAATGACTGCTCCGTGAGATCATAGGCTTTGCAGTAGGCGAGGATCAGCAGAGCGTTATCATAGAGCATCTTCTCAAAATGCGGAACAAGATAATACCGGTCTGTGGAATATCGGCAAAATCCGTATCCAATATGATCAAACAGTCCGCCTGCATACATCTTTTGCAGGGTTATTTCCGCCATGTTTAAGGCGCGGCTGTTCCCGTGCTTTTCGTATTGCTGCATCAGAAACAGAAGATTGTGGGGGGCTGGAAATTTCGGTGCGCCGCCGAAACCGCCAAATGACGCATCAAAGTTCTGCTGATACCATTGCAGGGCAGTGTCCGGTAAAGTTTTATCTGCTTGTGACGCAGGAGTACGATGCTGATGGAGAGCCTCCGTGATTTTGTTTGCGGAGCGAAGAAGGGCGTCCCGCTCGTTCTTCCATTTCTGCTGAATAATGAGCAGCAGTTCTTTGAGTCCTACGGCCCCGTATCGGGCAGTCTTAGGAAAATAGGTCCCAGCGAAGAATGGTTTCTGCTCTGCGGTCATAAAGATGCTGACAGGCCAGCCGCCCCTCCCGGTGAAAGCCTGACAGACTGCCATATAAATGCTGTCAATGTCGGGGCGCTCTTCTTTATCTACTTTGACCGACACGTAGTACTTGTTTAAGATATCAGCGATTTCAAGATCCTCAAAGCTTTCACGGGCCATTACATGGCACCAGTGGCAGGTGCTGTAGCCAATGCTCAAAAAGATGGGTTTATCCTCTGCTCTTGCTTTGCAAAAAGCTTCCTCGCCCCAGGGGTACCAGTCTACCGGGTTTTCCGCATGCTGGAGAAGGTATGGGCTTGTCTGATATTTCAGATGATTGCTCAAATCCTCACCTCAGTTTTTCAGATCCCCCATTGCGGGGCCACCGCTGCCGATGCTCACTACTTTGTGTTCCGATCTCTTTCCTAAGATTGAAAATTAGGCTGATTCCGAGTTTGCTCCCGTAGTGATCTCATATACTTCTCCCCATGATGATTCTGATGATAGTGTGGTCTAAAAGGAGAAAAGTATGTCTTTTCTTTTACGTCCCATGATTTGGTACAAATTCATAGGCGGCATGGTCGCTTTGAAGGGAAAATATCGCTTTTCCTCTTTCCCACAGCCTTGCCTGCAAATGCACATTACAGCTTTCCCGAATGGTGCTGGACATCTTTCCGCACTGTGGCGCACGAAGAGGGTGGCCCGTATGTGGGGATGTTATATCCAACTCCAGCAGGAGGCTGCCTTGAGACAGACAGATATGTTCCGGGGTAAATGCTTGAACTTTGACGCCTCTGTAGGTTGCCAAACGATACTCCCTGCCTTGGTACACGATCGCGCAGATGCATCCGCGGAAGGAACTTCCGCAAAAGGGGATATGGGCGATCGAGATCATGATAGAACATGCGCTCGGGAAATCGTTGCACTGCATCCACAGGTAGGAGCGGGGAAAAGAGGTTCCGCTGTCCTTCTCTACATAGCCGAGACCACCTTCGAAGCTATGCACATATCCATCCATTCGGACGCTGCCTTGGAGTGTGTGGGCCATGCTGAGAACGCCGTGCCGGCACTCCATGGGGAAAAAACGGAATGGCCCCATGATATCGGAACAGAGCGGCGCAAGCGGTCCGTACACGATCTCACCGCTGATGCCGGGCAGCTCAATATGGCAGCCCTGGCTCGAAAACCAACATCGGTCCGCCTGTATCATACCGTTACAGACGGTCAGATCCGACACCTGAAATTGTCGGGCACCTTCTCGAGAGATCAGTTGGATAAAATCGCCGCTCACTGCCCGGCCGGGAATGAATGCTACCATGTCATCCCCTTTTTGATGCTTAAAATACCAGCCCTCAAAACCTTTTTGTCCCGACATACGCATGTTACAGCCCTCCTTTGAGGAATGGACTAAGTATGCCCATATGAGCGGGATATAAGACGATCTTTATTTGCTTCTCAACGAAACGCAGGTGCATCCTCTTTTCATGTATATACGGTCCCAACGCGTCATAAGCGTACGGCGGCGGCCTATTTTCGAATGGATAATGGGTTTTCAAGGCAGCTCCTACCTCTCATGCATGATATGCACACGGAAGAGAGCTGCCTTTCACTTCTGCCGGCGGTTTTGGATCTGATCAGCGTTTTCCGGAAGCATACTTGCCCATGTGTATGTCCAGCACCCCTCTGGGCGGCTGGATCAGGGCATCCTCATACCGGCACGTCCACTGGATCTGACGGCTCAGCTGGCCGTCCTCTATGCCGTCTATGGTTTCCCCGTCCTGAATGGAGTTGTCATGCTCCAGAATGTAGGAAGCCGCATTGTAGGCGTGGTTCACTACCCAGTTGGGGTCCATTCCGTGGAAGTGGTACTGGAGGTCCGGCAGGAACAGGGTGCTCATGCCCACTGTGTCGATGAGCATATCCTCGGTGCCTTGGATATTGAAGAAACGGACATTGACCCCAAAGCGAATGAAACGGTCCGGCCCCTCGATCTGGTGAGAACGCACATCCTCCGCCAGAAACAGTTTGCCGCAGTTCTGGAAATAGAACGCCTCACAGGTGGGATACAGCTCCGCCAGAGCCGCCAGAAAGTCGGCATCCAGGTTGGCCCGCTCCAGAGCCGAAAGCGCCGCCGCCAGCATATCGGTGGCTACCACCTGATACCGGCATTCCCGGAAGATCCGCTCCCGGTCCTCCTGGCAGTCCCACATCTGGCTCATCAGGAAGGCATCAAAGCCTTTGCCCTTGAACTTGTCGCATTTCATCACCATCAGCTGCACCGGGCATTTGCCATCCTGAAATTCCGCGATATGACCCAAGGCGGCAAAGCCGGCCATCTTTTTATCACGGCAGAAACACTCTACGGCACCGATGTGCTTTTCCATCACAGCGGTCATCTCATCCTTGTCCGGCATATCCACCGGCTCTTTGAACAGCATCTGAATGAGATAGGGGCCACCGGGCTGGGGGCCTTTTTTGTCGTTCAGATTTTGCCGGAAAACTTGATTGCTCATTTAGTTTCCTCCTTATAGCAGTAGATTATGTGGCAATGGACAATCACTACTTTGTGTGTGGAGTTACTCCAAAAACTAAAAAAAGAGCCACGCAAAACAGAATCAGTCCAATAAAATTACGCTCTATCAGCAGTTTTATGGCCATGAGAAGCAGAAAACCGCAAATCAGAATAATTATACCGTTCATTTCCTTCATTTTCGTTCTTTCGGTCTGTTAGCGAACAGCTTCCACCGGAACTCCAGTTCTTTCTGGACAAACTCTTTCGGCAGGCCCCGGGGGTTGGCGATGAGATACCATACCCGAAAGGTGCGCTTCTCCGGGTCTGTCTCCTGCCGGTAGAGCTGATAGCCCGCCTCATCCTCCTGCGTCCACTGTCCTGTCTGCCGCTTGGCCTGCACAAAGGGTTCCACCACCCGATCCAGTTCCTCCCTGGTGCGGCTTGAGGCCCAGGCGTGATCCACATCATTGGTATGGGAGAGGTGGAACAACATCGAACCCATCCAGTTCTTTGCCTTGTGTTCTGGCGTTCCGCGCAATTCCGCCTGACGGCGGTACTCCGCCAGCTGTTCCGCCGTTCCGTACCGTTCCACCATCTGCTCCCGCACATAGATGCACCAGCTGTAGTCCTCCGGCTGGGTAAAGGGGGTGCAGACCGGCTGGAGCGCCTCTGCCGGGTCCGCCTCAAAGCGGTCGATAAAGTCGAGGTAGTGGGCTTTGATCAGGGGCAGGAAGGTGTCCAGCAGCCCGGTGTTCAGCAGCAGATCTTCTGTGAGCATCCGAAAGAACGAACCGCCTGTTGTCGATTCTATTCTGAAAGAGTAGAGGTAGTCATCTCCCTGCTTAATGATACAGCTGAAACCTACCTCCATATTTCCATGGCCGATTTCGTAGTCTATGTAGTTGTAGCGGCTCCGCTCAAACCAGATCTGATAGGTCAGCCCGTTTTTCATTTTCTTTTTGAAGTCGCCCTTTTTCAGACGCTTCCAGCCCTTTTCCTCCAGGCCCAGGCCGTTCCACAGGTAGTCCAGGGCCTCCGCAAAGATGTCCGCAGGGCGTCTTTGTTCCATAGTACCCACCTCCAGGCAAAGTTTATCCACTATTTGAAAATCAAATACAGGGCAAGGAAAAAGAGAATCAGACCACCCCATTGCTTTGTAAGAAGCAACATTATCAGTATCGCGAACAATAAAACGCCCACCAAAAGGATGATTCCATTCATCCATCGCTTCTCCTTCTTATCAATTTTCTGTTTTCAACTATGGTCTTTACTCCTCTCCATTGTTTGGCTAATCTGTTTCAGAGCCATGTCTATGTAGAGATATACCCCATCCCGGTCGCAGTGGTACAGGTTGGAATAGCTTGTACTCTCATTGGGTCGGATGGGATTGGGCTCCACTACCTCAGTGGCTTCCAGCAGGCCAGCACCCAGCTCCACGGCGGCGGTGAGGGCCTTTTTCAGCACCGCAAGCTGCCCATCGCTCCAAAGCCTCTCCATATCTTCCAGAACCTTCGGCCCCTGCTTCATATCCCGGAGAAGCTGTGCGGCTTGACCCGGAGACAGG
>ERZ857521.2232-NODE-2232-length-19274-cov-3.196212_pt1 | contig 19274 bp, 14 predicted proteins | sample MGYA00519701_ERZ857521 | MGnify/ENA primary metagenome ERZ857521 (study PRJEB31778, sample SAMEA3449346) | human gut metagenome | biome: human gut; feature: human-associated habitat; material: faeces | place: United Kingdom | collected 2010/2012 ...
TGGTACTCTTTCTCCTGCAGCTTACCACTAAAAAAAGCTTTTGGGCCACGCTGGCTACAATTCTGTTGACGATTATTGGCTTTATAGGATTCTTGATATTTGTAGTTTTCGGCACAGCTCTGGCAGGGACATACACTGCGGAGGACGATGTAATCCTCGCGGTAGACGCTCAGTATTCCAATATGGAAAAATCCCTGTCAAGCTCTCTGCAAAACGGCCCGGCGTTATATCCCGGATACGATGAATACGTCTACAATCTCGCAGAAGTAGGCCACGATGGAAACATCCTAGCGTCTTACCTTTCTGCGCTGCATCCGCGTTACACACAGGATATTGTGCAGTCAGATCTGGACGCATTGCTGGATGAACAGTATACGGTCTCGACACACGAAACCATTGAGATCAGAGAACGCATTGTCGGTTATGAAGAAGATCCAGATGATCCCGATGAGCTGATCCCTATTGTAGAGGAATATGAATACCGCATACTGACGATCTCACTTTCCAATAACAGGCTGTCTTTCGTAAAGCAGCTTTTAAACACAGAGCAACAGAAAATGTACGATCTTTACAAAATGCTCAGTGGCAATAAACCATATCTGTTCCCCACATATTCGCCAGATTTGGGAGACACTGTTTTGCCGGAGGAAATCATGGCGCTGCTTCCGCCGGATGTTTCGGAGGGACGCCGCGCGATAATAGCCGCAGCGATATCCGGTGTTGGGCATATTACCTATGACGTGTCCCAAAGCCGCCAGCCAAGCGGGCCTGGGCTGGCTGGAGCCGGTGGCTCTCTCGATTGCTCACGGTTTATCAAGTGGGCCTACTGGACAGCCGGATTTACGGATTGGGATGCCGACAGCACAAGCACTTATTCGCGCGCAAACTGCGTTCGCCAGATTTCCCGTTCGGAATTACAGCCCGGAGACATCGCCATGCTGGAGCCGTCAGGCAGCGGAAACAACCATGTGCGCATCTACATTGGCAACGGATATTGGGTCGAAAGCTGTTACGGACATGGGGCTTGCATCAATAACTGGACAGACGAGCAGAACGGTGGGCATGCCTACCGTCAATTTTGGAGATATGTAGGATTTGATTGACATGGAAACAGGGGTGCGGCATGATGTCGCACCCCTGTTCTAACTTACTGAAATTGGGAAAGGGGCTGCACCATGAACGAGTGCACCGTTATCTTCGGCGATGGCTGCTGTGTCGCCCTCCATGGCGACGATTACGATATAAATTTTGATGAAATGGAGACTGCCGAACTGATTGCATTTATTCAAAAAAACATGACCCAAATCCGGGGTAAGGCCACCGCTGGCTCAGACCTGGAAGAACATCTTAAAGAATAGGGGTGTAATGTAATGCCGGATAAGGTTATCGGTATAATTAACTATTTGGGGCCAAACGGTGAAATTGGAGAAACGCAAGACTTTACAGATGTCAACGAATATCTCTCCGGGATTGAAAAGGCATTTGACGAATACGGAATAAATGGGTGGCGGTACGTCACTCAGACGAACGATCTTGATGTAAATTATAAAGTATATGTTTTAGCGTCAGGAGAATTTGGGAAAGAGCCAATCAGTAGAAAAGCCTTTCATTTGCAGCATCCCGAATATGTCCTGCCCCCCGTCACATTTGGAGTTGTGGAAGATACCCCTTGGGGGCGTATGAAAGTTGTTCGTCAGCAGGACTTTGACAAGGCTTTTGCACAGGGTGCAACGGACTTTTCCAATTGCTATTTTGAAGATGTGACGTTCAGCGGAGAAGCTGCGGAGATCAGTTTTCAAAACTCCATTCTGGCAAATGGCTGCCAATTTGACCATGCACATTTCAAAGGAGCCTCCTTCGACGGAGCATCTATTTATTGCTCGATACAGGATTGCGACCTATCTCGATCCTCTTTTTTACACACCACAATCAACGGTCATATCAAACGTACAGATTTGAGCGGGTGCTTTTTCAAAGACAGCCATATCAACAAAACAAGCTTTGCTGACTGTATTTTGAATCGCTGCATTATGTATGAAACCGCTCTTAACAGTACATACTTTGTTCGCTGTGAGGCTTTCGGCCTGCAGCACATGGATACGATGCGTTTGACGATGGGCGGAGCAACTGACCGCGAAGTAGAGAACTATATCCGCCAGGTAACGGAAGCATTGACGCCCAAAGCCTATGAGGATTTATTTTGCCAGATTCGAGCGGAAATATCCAACGGTCGATTCCATATTTACGATATCGAACATTCTTCCACACCGCTGGTAGGCGAAGGCAGCGTCCCGCAGGGACTTACCCCGGAGGCCGCCGCCAAACAATGGCTGCGTGGGCCTAACGGTGCGCCGTATCGTATGCGCGGCGTACACGCCTACGAGAACCTGCTTGAAATTCCAGAGGACAAGAGCCTTGTAGAACTGGATCATGACACATTTCAGTGGTGCCCCCGGAAAGAAGTTGCCCTCAGTGGGATCGACCAGGCGCTCTCACAATATGTCAAAACATGGCGTCAGCAGGAACAGCCTAAAGGCGCTTCCACACCTAAGTCGAATGCGGAACGCAAGAGCGCCGTCGATATCGCAAAAGAGCAAATCCAAAATTTGTGTAATAGTTTCAAGAAAGACCCGCAGCAATATGTCGAATACTTAAAATTTTCCGCACGGTTTTACAAATATTCCGGTCGCAATATGATGCTGATTTATCATCAAAAGCCAAGCGCAAATTTTGTGGCCAGCCGCACAGCGTTTAAGGATATGGGCTACGATTTGAAGCCAGGCCAATGGAAATATCCTGCGTGGATTATTCGACCGGAAACAAAGACACTATTTGTAACTGCTGATGGAGTGGTCGCAGATATCAAATGCGCGACTGCGCAGGAAAAGGCCGACATCCGGGATGGGAAAATTCCGACCGAAAAATTTACCTATTTTCGAGCTGCGAAAGTATACGAGATCGGGCAGACCACATGTCCCGCAAAGGATTATCCTCAAATACTCGGCCACGGTATTGACGATCAACAACATAAAGAACTGTATACGCGGCTTCAAGCTGTCGCTGGAATGAGTGGGTTTATTGTTTCAGAAGAACCGCTGCCCTCTAGTGAATTTGGATATTGCAGCCATGACAAACGAATTGTCATCAGTGACAGCCTGGGAGACACTCAAAAGTTGGCTACTCTGAACCACGAGTTTGCCCATGGCCTGCTACACCTAACCAGCGATCTGTCCCCTGCGGTTGAAGAATTTGAGGCGGAATCTGTTGCACTGATTATGCAGCAGCGTTTGGGGCTTCCCGTTGAGGATTTGACGGTGCAGTATGTGAAAAATGCTCTCCGCGAAGCTGGAAATTTGCCCGAATTCAGTATGGAAGAAAGCCTTGGACGTATTGTTAAGCAGGCCAATTACGTCTGCGACCGATTGGAACTACAGCGGATTCAGCAGCAGGAAGTGATGCCAGTGCAGAATCAGACTCCCGTCATACAGGCACAGCCAAATTTTGGTCTAACTTTGTAAAGGGGGCTGATATGCACACTAAAAAAAAGAAAGGGGTGTTGTAGCACAATGACCTCGGCAAAAAAGAACAAAATCCGGCTTAGTATCTTTGTTAGTTTGTTATCGTACATCATTTTATCGTTTGTTTTCAGCGCTCCACGCTTAGCGGAATTCTCAAGTGTGGTCGATGCCATTCTGTATATGCTATCTTCATACTGGATCATAAAACTCATGGTCGTGCTTGCTACTGATATTTTTATCTTTGTATATAAGCCGCAAACGCTCGGTATATCCGATGTGAAAGCAGGCCATGGACAGCATGGAAGCCAACAGTTTGCCAGCGATGAAGAAGCTTCTCATGTTTACGAAAAGGTGCCATTTGGCGATGAACGTGAGCCGGGCTTTTTGGTAGGTACGCAGGGGAAGAATTGGCTGGTTGACACCAGCGATACCAATTTGCTGCTCGTGGCCCCTCCCAAAATGGGTAAGACAAGGAGAAATTTTATTCCAACACTGGAATATAACGCGCGTGTCAATGAAAACACAGATGGACGTGGAGCCGGGATGATTTTGATGGATGTCAAGGGCACCTTATATAACAAGGCAGGGCCGGAGTTGCAGGCCAAAGGATACTGTACCCCGGTTCTTGATCTCCGCAATGTATTTCGTTCGTACCAATTCAACATCCTGTACCGCGTAAACAAAGAAATCGACGCCTGGCGTACATCTGTAAATGAGGAAGATCGTGTAAAGCATTATGGTGCGGCAGAACGATTTGCAAAAGTCGCAGCAAATGCAATTATTGCCAATGTTCAAGCACATGGTTCCAATGAAAATCAGTTTTTTATTGATACGGCCCGAGGGATGATTACAGGTTTCATTTTACTCGTAGCAATCTATGCCCCTCCAACGGCCCGCCATATTATTTCCGTATTTGAATTGATTGTTCAGTGTTCCGCGCCGGAAAGCCTCCCGGTTCCTGGAGCACCGCAGCGCACGATGATCGCATCACTGATGGAGCATATCAATGATCGACGCATCCGCAACTATGTTGCCCCGGCAAGCAGTGCAGATATCCGCACTGCGCTTAACATCTTTTCCTCGGCGCTCTCCCATCTGCTCAAGTTTGTTGATGCTGAAATAGAGCAGCTGATTTGTGACCAATCGCCGGAGTTTGATGCACAAAGATTCATCGATCAGCCGACGGCCATCTTCCTAATCTGCCCGGATGAAAACCCTACCAGACATTTTCTGGCAAGCTTGTTTGTGCGCTCCTTTACCGATGAACTGATTGAACTGGCGGAGACAAAGTATAATGAGACGCTGCCGCGTAAATTTCTATACTTTCTCGATGAATTTGGCAATATGCCGCCAATCGAGAATGCGACTGCCTTATTCTCTGCAATTCGGTCACGCGGCGGCCGTGTCATGTGCGCGCTGCAAGCATACGATCAGTTGCGGCTGAACTACACGGAACACCAAGCGGCCACCATCGAAAAAAACTGTCATGTCCAAATGAACTCCGCCGTTGCGCCTGCTGCTGACAAGGATGCCAAAAGGATCTCCGAGATGCTCGGCAATGAAACAATTTTGACCGGAAGCAAATCGAAAACGCGCGGTGTTACGACAACCAATACTTCTTTGATTGGCCGTCCCCTCATGTCGCCCGCACAATTAGTCACTATGCCGATTGGCACCTTTGTTGTTCAATGCGTGAGCCAGAACCCATACAAGAGTTATTTGCCGGATTACTCAGAATATTTGGAACTGGCCACGGAGTTTCTGCATCCGGCTCCGATCCGAAAATACACACCAGTTCTGGTAGCTGCTCCCCGTATGATAACAATGAATGCCCGAGGAAGCCGCATTGAAATCCAGAAAGGGATGTTTGATGTGGCCGATGAAGAATGGTAAAGATCAGGCCATACCCTAAAATGGCGCTATAAAGCCATTGACGGGCAGTCAGGCCATACCGTAAAAGGAATGAGGCCATACGCCAAAAGCGCATTACAGCGCGAAAAATCAGCTTTCAGGCCATACTGGCGCAAACTTGGCGGGGAATACAGGCTGGCCGAAAGGCCAGCCCATAATTTCAAGCCGCTCTGCGGCTTGATGTGACGCAGGCCATACTTTTGTATGGCCTGCTTTATCCTGCATAAAAATTTCACGGGCATTTTGCGCGTGAGAAATCCGCCCGATCCAGCTTTCTATGGGCAACCCAAGGGCATGGCCCTGGCTCCAGATTGACCGCCCGCGTGGCGGGCCAACCTGAAAGAAAAAATAACTCTACCGCAGCGCGGCAGAGTTGTCAAACGATGACGCATCCGTTGTGCTGAAGCGGCAGCGTGGTGCCCGCACGGCCCAACCTCAAAGAGAAAAAACACTCTACCACAACGTGGCAGAGTGTCAAGCAAAATTTAAAAGCACAGGAGCGGTGCGGGCCAACCTGAAAGAGGAAAAAATCTATCGCAGGGCGATAGAATTGTCAAACCCAACAAAAATGTGCACAAATTGTACGCTGCAGAGTCTCCGATCAGATCTCCTGCAGGAAAAATCTGTGCACGCATCAAAGGAGCGAACTATCATGGGAACAGTCAAACGCACTTACAAATTGGACGAAGCCGTGCTGGCGGACGCCGTGGCTCTGGCCGAGAAAAAAGGAACATCCGTCACCGCGATCATCGAAAATGCCATCCGCTGTTATAAAGATTATACTTACATGGAAACAGCGGCCTTTGTACCGGATCAGTTTGTCCGTCAAGTCAATGCTTCCCTGCGGCTGCTAGAAAAAAGGCAAAATGCCAAAACGAACCAGGTTTTGTCGGAGCTGGCCATCCAGGAATGCATCTTGACGTTTATCATTGCCAGCAATACCAATATCCCTGCCGACGCCCTAGCCATGTACCGCCAGAAAGCGGTAGAATTTCTTCGCCTGAACAACCGTGTCTTTCGGATGGATGAAAGCGAGCTGATATAATGGCGTTCATAATCGGAAAATGCGCATTTATGAAAAACAGTATGCACGTCGCTCGGACGATATCATATCTGGAGCGGCAGAGCGCCTTGTTTTCGGATTCTGGAGAACTGAATTTTGAGCAGGCATATCAGAGTTACATTGACGCCTCGCCGCCCCGCGTCTGGCATCATATTATATCGCTCTCTGCCGAGGATGCCCAACGCCTAAACGTTGACCGCGAATACATGAAGCAGCTTCTATGCGTGGAACAAAGCCGAATCGCGGAGGCGTACAATACAGTGCCCAGCAACATGAGGATCGTAGCATCCTGGCACGAAAAAGACCACCATCCACATCTCCATTTGCTGTTTTACAGCACGGATCGGCGGGAGGGCGGCGTTTGGGCGCATACCGACCAGGAGGCAAAAGTCAAGCTCAATGATGCCAGCGAAAAAGTAAAAAGCCTGTTTGCCAACAGGATTTTTACAGACGATCTTGCCCCATTGAAAGAAATCAAAAATATGCGGCGTGCCGAATTGAATCAGCAGGTCAAGCAATCAATCCGGGCCATCGCCCAACATGACCCCTCTGATGAAGTGGTCAAAGCACTGGAGCATTTGTCCCACTCATTAAGCGGGCTGAAAGGAAAGCTGCATTATGAATATCTGCCGCCCCACATAAAAAGCGAAGTGGACGATCTGCTGCGTATAGTCATCGACACAGAGCCTACCTGCAGGAGCCTCCAGGAGCAGTACGCACAAAGCTGTCGTGACCTGATCCTCACCTACGCGAGAAAGTCAGAAGTTGTTTCCCGCAAAATGGGCGAATGGGAGGAACGCTTCTGGCATCCACATAAGGCAGATGATAAAACACGGCACAATATGATTATTAAAGCAGCCAGTGAACTTACGCCATACTTGACACAAGAGGATGTATCACCCCCGCAAATTGACAAACTGGCCGATCAGAGTGCCGATCAAGCAAGCAATCAAGATTCCGATCAGAACCCCAAAGGCAAGGCCGCCCGAAGTAAAGTGTATCGAGCACGGAAAACTTTCTTCAGCGAAGAGGCTACTAAAGAACAACGGCAAAAAGCTCTGGAAGTGTTGCAGAATGCTGCAAATGAGGGGAATGATTACGCGCAATACCATCTTGGACGAGCTTATCACAAGGGTGTTTTCGTGAAACAGAATAACGGAGAAGCGCTGAAATATTGGCAAGCTGCAATGCAGCAAGAGAACGGTTGGGCTGCCTATGCGCTTGGACGGCTTTACCATGATACTGATTTTGAAGCAGCAGATATCCATAAGGCCGCTCACTGTTATGAGATGGCATACCAATGGGACAGCGAAATGGCACCTTATCAGTTGGGAAAACTATACTTGGAGGGAAATCCTTACCCAAAAGACGATTTAAAAGCTATTGAAATGTTTGAACAAACAGAGGGCATCTTGAAACAATGGGCCGAATATAAACTGGGCAAAATGTACGAAAATGAAGCGTCTCCCTACAAGGATGTAACATTGGCTGCAACGCACTTTCGCAATGCCGCTGAGTTAGGTAACGAATTTGCTCAGTATAAACTGGCCAAAGCATACTTACAGGGAAAGGGCATCGAGGCGTCAACGCCTCAAGCAATCGCACTATTCAGCCGCCTTGTCCAATCCAAAAACAAAATGGCAAAGGATGCGAAATTAGATATATGGAGCGAATACTATTTAGGAAAAATCTACTTGTATGGACTTGGAATTGAAAGAGACCCTGCTAAGGGGCTTGAGCTGCTAGAACACGCAGCGCAAAATGATTGTGAGCCTGCGGAAAAACTTTTACAGAGATACAAGCAGTATCGCGCCAAATCAACGGTGCAGTCCGTACAATCACTAATTATGCGCATTGCTGATAGCTTGCAGGCGGACACGACGCAAACTAAAAATTACAGGACCACCACGAGAACGCGATATGAGCGTCTGCGCCAAGCTGAAAAGCATCAGGATCAACGCACCGAAGAAATGTATTATTAAAGCCCCGCTTCTTTCCCGAAGCGGGGCTTTGTGCAAGGAGGAAAACATGAAGCTGAAAGTACATCATCAATTATTGGCGCTGGGCTTGTCCCCCAATGAACTGAAAGTATACTGCTATCTTATGAGCTGCGCGGCGGATGGCATTGCGATTGTCCGGGCGGGCCGGATTGCAGAGCGGTGCCAAATCAGCCGCGCTACCGTGCAGACCGTCTGCACCAGCATGGCCGCAAAGGGTGTCTTGTCCAAAGCGAACCGGTATGCAGACGGACACTTTGTCGCAAACGCCTATCACCTGAGCACCTTTACAGGCAGATTTTTCATGCTGGACGCCGATGCAGCTGTGTTCGGCCTCTCCGGCAGCGTCTTTGCTACATATCTTGCATTGCTTTGCCATCGTGGCCGCAGCGGAAAAGCATTTCCCTCCTTGCGCAAACTGGCTTCGGCTCTATGCCTGTGCCGTAATACGATCATCAGCGCGATCCGTCAGCTGGTATCGCTCAAGCTGATAATAAAAGCGGCCCTGCGTGCTGGCAAGCATAACCTTTACTTGATTTTTTCGTTCAAGGAAAACGAAAAAGAAAAGGAGCTTCCGTCCGTCCACGGAAACTCCAGCAGTAAAAGCGCAAGTCAAAACACTTTTTACTTTACTCATAAAGTATCATGCGTGACGGCTTTTGTCAAGACAAAAACATTTTTTTCTCGGGTGGTTCAATTTTTAGACAATCCTCCCTTACCCACCCTGTTACCTGAAAGAGAAAAAAATAGAATACTAGGTAAGTGTAAGAGGATAAGTATGCGCCTGAAAAGAGTTGTGCAAAAGCTGGTTTGCGGGTATAATTTTAATATCAGACAAAAATTCCCGTCTTTTTTCTTTCAGGTAGGAGATGATATTCGTGACGGTACTTGACGAAAGGGGCTTCTGGGCCACGCTGATGAGCAAGGATGTCCCCATTGCAAATATCCATGGCCGCCGGATTGAGCCGATCCAGGAGCATCTTCTTCCCCTCCAGCTCCAGCGCATGGGAGATATTGAAACATGGCTGTCCATGCGTGCAATTGATGAACACAGAGTAAATTCCAGGCTGCTGAAAAAGGTACTGCGCCTCGAAGAAAAGGATAACGTCAGCACCGCTCTTAAATTCAATGGTGCGACGATCACAGATACCTATTGGGTGCGCCCCTGGAACAGCAATCTGTATTGGGATCAAGTGCGGTTTACCTCCAACTATTTTGATACGCTGGCCCTCCGGGGCGATTTGTCGGCATTCAGCCAGCGCCCCAGCCGAACACCGGAACTGACAAATACCGGCAGCTTTGAAAAGTGTTGGCGTCTTGAAAATGGCGAGTGGTGGATGTATAAAGCTGGAAATGAATATGAGCAATTTTCTGAGCTGTTTATTGAGCAATTGGGTTGCCAGCTGGGATTCCCCATGGCGCACTACGAACTTTCCGGCGGCTATATCAAGACCCGCGATTTCACTACTGGCGCAACAGTAAATTTTGAGCCAGCTTTCGGACTTGTAGGCGACAGCGAGGACTATGTGTACAATTATCGGGTTTTCCAAACTATCAGCCAGGATTTGGCCGATCAGTATTTCGAGATTATTTTGATGGATACGGTTTGTCTGAATGCAGATCGCCATACAAACAACTACGGTGTGCTGCGGAACCCGAATACCGGTGAAATCCTGTGCCTGGCTCCCAACTTTGACAATAACATTGCGCTGATCAGCCGTGGGTATAGTCCCACGCCGCGCAAGCCAGACATTTTTGGCGATGACCTCCGCACCCTGCAAAACGAGACAAATGCAGCCGGGCTATATGCGGCCCGGCACCCGCTGCCCGTAGTAACTGCGTCTATGATTGACCAAGCTTATGCGGCCACAGGCATGCAGGCCGATTTAAACTATCTGCATCAATTTGTGCTCACCGGCTATCAGCAGACGCCGGTTGCGCCGATGACGGCAGCCTTTGATCAAAGGCCGCTGATCGAGCCATAATCACCTGTCAGAGAGGGGGTGCGACATCATGTCGCACCCCCTTAAAAATTTGGAAGAGGAAGTTAAAATCGATATTCGCCTTATATGGAAGGCATTGTTCCTATCATTATATTGCTCACCTGAAATATCTAAATTTTATTTTGATTTTAACTGTTTCAATATCGCGTCAATTTCCGGATGCTCTGTTCTTGTTTGAACTTGAAATTCAGCCCAATCCTTGATTTCTTGCGCTGTTGCCTTTCTAAAGTTTGTACCCAATTTAAGGAAATGGTATTTTTCTAATTGCTTACTGAATATTTCGAAATTTTTAATATCCTCATAGAAATTCAAATACCCACATTCAATAGAAACTCCATCTACTTCTATATGAGAACCTGGAATAACTTTTAACATCTTCTCTAAAAAGCCTGAAATCCTTATCTCGTTGATGATGGTTAGAAACTGTGATGGCATTTTATTTCCAGCTAAGATATGGTCGATGTCTATAAGTGCATTTGAAATTGCTTTTCCTGCTGATATTATTTCATCTTTTGCATTAAACCATTCCACATGGTGGCCATCATCTACTTCATTTCTTGTGGATTCAACTACCAAAAATTCAGGGGAGGAAGGAAACTGGAAATCGTCAATCTCTTTTTCCACTTTTTTATTAACTGTAGAAAAATCGGTTACATTATATAAAAATTTGAAATATGATACAACCTTATCCATATACAAGTATAAAGTTGTCAGAGATTTTTCTAAAAGTTTTTCTGTCCGCTTTTCATCCCTCTTATTTGGTAGATAGTCGACTAATATATAAAATATTAATGATGCAATATATGCTAACGAAAGATTTTCAGCAATCCTTAATATTTCATACTCCGCAGTTCCTTCATTGGGCCTTTGAAACAAAAAAGCTAAACAATCAAAAATAGGCGGCGCATCAGAAAATTTGCATATAACTAATAGTGATACTATCAATAAAACTATGTGTACTTTCAAATCTTTCCATAGATTAGACCGCATTAGCTATGCAGCTCCTTTACCTGACATCAGCAGTGAATAATAAAAAAACAATACCATTGGACTTTTAGTCCCACTTCAGACTATATGAAATTATTATATCACAGTATCTGCTCCATTTGTACTGTGTGTTTAATGCGCCCTTCCATCTCTTGTGCCCGGTCAAAAGCTTCCTGGTCAATGATTGGTTCATGAGCATCCTCCACCAAGTACATCTCCAGCTGTCCTCGGTTCTTTTCTTTTTTGCCCGTCAGAAAATCCGGTACATAGGTCTTCTGCATTAGCACTTGGCCCACATACTTCTCGTTGCTCAGCATTCGGTCAATGGTGGAGATGCTCCACTCCGATTTTCCTGTGACCGTCTTGAGACCATGGCTCTCTAAATACTTCTGGATTTTCCGCACACTGTTCCCGTGCACATAGAGATCAAAGATCATTCTGACGATTTCGGCCTCCTCGGGAACGATCTGTAATACGCCGTCAAGCCCTTTGGTATAACCGAGAAATTGGGTGTGGTTGATGAGCGTCTTGCCACTCCTCATACGGTGGTGGATGCCAAACTTGATGTTCTCGCGGCGGGACTGGCTCTCTGCCTGATCCAAAGAGGCCAGTTGGTCGATGATGCTGTCACTGATAGCCAATGTATTGATGCCTCCGGTTTCGATATAAACACCGATGTTCATGCGCTTTAACCTCCGCATCTGTTTAATTGTTTCTATTGTGTCCCGCCCGAACCTACTGAAGGAGTTCACTAAAATCGGGTCGATCTTCTTTATTCTGCTATCTTTGAGCAGTTACTGGTAGCCGGGACGATGATTCATCCGCAGACCCGATGCGGTACCATAGTAAACGGCGACAAACTGCCAATGTGGATCTCGCTGGATGTATTCGGTATAAAACTCGATTTGCTTCTTCAGACTGCTCCGCTGCTCCTCATGGCCCGTGCTGGCCCTGCAGTAAGCTGACACCCTGAATTGCTGTCTCCAAATAGATGCCAATTTTTTACTTTGTGGTATCTCAATGACCTTTCCAGATATGACAAAACCTCCATGCCTTCTACTCATGTATCTATGAGCAGTATAACATGGAGGTTTTCACAAAAAGAAAAGCTACATTTCAGCCTCGTTTGTAAGACTGAAATGTAGCTTCCAGCTTGGAGCTGGTGGACGGACTCGAACCCCCGACCTATTGATTACAAGTCAATTGCACTACCAACTGTGCTACACCAGCGTATTGTATAATGAGTGTACCAAATGTAATACGATTTGTCAAGAACGATACATAGAACAAGTACCGCGAAAAATTTCGCTGCTTTTAAATATTAAGTGTTGACAAAACGTAATACATTTGATATTATGATTAAGCGTTCTGAATCATTTGCAAAGTCTGTGAACGCAATCGGACTTTGAAAATGGAGAGAATGCAGAAACATGGGTTTCTGTTTTGAATTAAAATGCTGGCGAATTGTTGATTTGTAATCAGCAGGTCGGGGGTTCGAATCCGTCCACCAGCTCCATTTATTGAATATGGGAGAGTTCCCGAGTGGCCAATGGGGGCAGACTGTAAATCTGTTGCGTCTTCGCTTCGATGGTTCGAATCCATCCTCTCCCACCATTTTCTAAACCTGTATTATGGAAGAAAAGTCAGCAAAAGGGATAAGATTGCTGGCTCTTTTTCCATAACACACGCAAATGTATAGCGGGTTTGGTCGGTTTACCCTTGATAAAAAGGGCGCCCTTTCTCGCAATTACCGTTCCTGGCTGCGCCGTACCGCAGACAACCGCATTCTGAGGAGCATGGATTTATCCCCTTGTATCAGAACTTTGCGGTAGCTGCTGCCGAATGGCTCACCGCAGCCGTCGAAGTTCTCCACCCGCTCGCGCGAAATGCGGTCGTGGCAGCCGGAGAACTTGCTGTATCTCTATTGCGGGGCATTGTCCGGCCTGTGTTCCATCACAAATCGGACGTTTGGTGGTCTGGAAGCTGAAAAGGTTTGGTAACTCAGATCAGCTTTCAGAGTGAGACAACAAAAAGCAAGAACCCTTCGCCGCATAGCCGTCAAGCATAAGCACAAAGGGTTCTTGCAAATATCCCCAAAGTATGGTACACTGAACCATACTGACAGGCACTCACAAAACCGCTTGCGCTGCTGGTAACAGCCCTGCGGTTGGTATCACGCACGAGAGTGATCGTGCGTGATACCGGTGTTTGTTTTTTTGTTGTCTCTGTGTATTATATAATGCTTTCATTATCCTGTCAAGTTTAGGCGTTGCCAATGGCCGCGCCTATTTTTTGTGCTTTTTGTCGATACTTTTCCGCCTCGTGGGCCGGGCCACGCTCCCTCGCAGAACAAAGAAAAGATGCCCTCAGCCGCTGGTCTGCCCTGGATACGGGAAACGATATATTTACACTTTCCGGCTCCACGTTTGCCGTATATCTGTATCTTGTATGCCGTAAAAATGGACACAGCTCTTCAGACCGCCTTTTCTGTCCATGCTGGTTTTCTCCTACTGCATCTTTTCAGCTACGTAATAAACCTGTTGATTCTTCTTTTTGTGTTGTTACTGGGTGGGTACAGGCCTTGTTGCACAAAAATTGAAACACCCTTTTACAGAAAGGGCGCCCTTTCCCGTGTCGCCGTGTACCAGACCGCGATTGGGGGGATTCTGTTCTTGACAGAAATTATGGCATATGGTAGAGTGAGATTGAGGAATTTATTGTTGCTTTGTTTTTCCTCACCCGTACAGGAGCTTTCGTTGCCACGCGAAAGCTCTTTTTCTTTTGTCATCAGTACAGCGCTGGAAAACACCAGGTACAAATTGTGTTTTCCTTTGCGTATGGCTGCTTTCAGGATCAGTCCCAGTGTTCCCAGTTGGCGGATTGCTTTAATTACCGTGTTGCAGGCCAGACACAAAGCCGCAGCCATCTTGCGAAGGGAGGGAAAGGCTCTGCCGCGTCCGTTTTTACGGCATACAAGATACAGGTACACCGCAAACGTGGATCCGGAAAGCGTAAATATATCATTTTCGGTATCCAAGGCAGACCAGCGGCCCGCAATCGGCGTTAGCAAATATAGATTGGCAATGTACTGCCCTTCCTGATTATAGCGGTTCTGTTTGCGCACCAGTCCGATTTGTTCCAGCTGTTTGATCCCGGCCCGCACGGTTCCCGCGCTGCATCCGCAGCGTTCAGCTGCTCTGCACACACGCACAATCGCCTTTTTCTCTGCATCCGCACAGGACAGCAGAAATACATACAATTTCAGGGCATTGGGCGATAGTCCCATTTCCAATAATCTGTTTGGTACTTTTAACACGGCTCTGTCCCTCCTTTCTCGCGCAAAAAGGCCGCCCATCCGGGCGGCCTTTGCCGTATTCTTTTATCTTTCGGTCAGCTATGCACAGGCACACTGTCAATATAACAGCCGTCCGGGCACAAATCCACCTTGTTATTCCACACCACATTGCTGTCCACGTTCGGGTCAATGTCCCATGACACGCTTCCGGATTCGTCCAGATAGACGCGCCGGAAATTTTCCATCTTGCGGAATGGAGCAAACACTGTGCCCGGCTCCAGCAAGGGAGCGACATCATAGCGGCGGATCTCACCATTGTCAAACGTCAGGGTCAGGGTGTAATCATCATTTGCCTTGACAGACAGAATTTTTCGGCGGCCCGCCGCAAAATATTCTGCTGCCGCGCGGTCAAAGCCCTTAGAAAGGTAATATTCTATTGTCTCCGGCATTGTAACACCTCCGTATACTTTTATCTCAGCGGCTCAATGGCAAAAAGCTCTTGCTTTGCCACAGCCAGCTGCCAATTCTCGCGCAGCTCCTCTTGATGAAAAGCCGCCCAGCCGAGAAGCATCTTAAGTTGTTTCCCCGGCAGGCTGCCATCCAGAACCTCCAGTTCCTCAATCGAAACAATAACTTCCTGCCCGCCATAGGCAGCGTGGAAATGCGGGGGCATATGGTCTCGCCAGTTAATGAAGACCTTGATTCCCCGGAACATGCTAATCGTCGGCATCCTGGTTTCCTCCCTTGTGTCGAGCGCTATAATAGCCACCCTCTCCGCCTGTCATTATTATATACGAATTTCATGATTTGCGCAAATCCCGTTTTGCTTTTATGGATGCCGGCTCCGCCCTGTATAGAGCCGTCTTTCTTTTGTGCCGTTCAATCAAACATCCCTCGTGTCAATCTGCAGGAGGGCATCTTTACATTCCGTCTCATAAACGCCTCCGGATCAAAGGTGATGATTTCCTGAAAATCCAGCGCTGGCAGCTCCTCCGCCTTGTGTTCCCCAAGATCGAGGTATTTGTAATAACCCTCTGCCCTTGAGCGAAATGGACGGCATCCGCCTTTCAGCACGATAAACACCTCGCGCTCCAGGGCGATAATATCCGCCGCATCCATCAGTGGCCGCCCTACCATTGAGCGGGTAACCGACGTATTCCCTTTCGCGCTGGTCGTAGAGCCTGTCATGACCGTTTCCTTTCCCATTGCCTCTGAAAACACTTTTGCACTGCTGAGAGCCGTTGGAGAGACAAAGGAAAACATGACCGTTTGTCCCGTCCCTTTGATGATATCCGCCAGCGTTCGGTTATACTGCTTTTCCAACTGTGTGAGATTTTGCAAAGACAGCATTGCACGTCCACCCCGGCTCCGAATTGCCGCCGTGGCAGCGTCTACGCCTTCGATTGCCGGCTGTTGTCCGAACTCATCGATCAGCAGCAGCCAGTCGCGGGGACACCTTCCTCCATATTTTGATTCGGCAAGATAAATCAAATCGTTCATCAAATTGCGAATATACAGAGAATTGATAAAATGGCGGCTTGTGTTCTCGTCCGGTGAGATAAGAAAAACGGCTGTTGGGTTTTCAATAAAGCGATCCGCGTCCAGTTCCGCGTCATGGCTGCACAGAAGCTGCTCCAGTTCCGCGTCGATAAACTTTGTCAGTTTTCCCAACGCGCTGGAAAAAATATTCATGGATGTTTTCAAATCGGCACTGGTGGCCGCGCCTGTATAATACCGGATACGTTCGTTGCCGCAGAATGTCAGTAAATGCTCCAGCTTATTCGCCTGCGGCCCATCGTCTTCTCCCAATGATTCAAGCTGCCCGTTCATTTCAAGGATGACCTTGAACACACTAATAATATGGCGCTCTTCGGACTGTCCGTATTGGGAAACCAGCAGAATAATTCCCGTGATAAGTCCCCGGCTTGTTTCCACAAAATAGTCCGATGCCTCGCTTTTCACCGTGGCAGTTCCATTGTCCACGAGCTGAGACGCAACCGCTTTTGCATATCTTTCTGCCCTGCCGTATTTAACCGCCCTGTCCAGTTTGTCTGTCGCTGCCATATATTCATCCATTGCACAGTTTACCTCATGCATTAGATTGAAATGAGAAGAGCGGGTTACGTCGCGGATGTTCAGGATCGGCGTCCGGTAGCCCGCTTTCCGCAGGAAAGCGGAGCACTCATTGTACAGCGTTCCTTTACAATCGACGATAAGCATCGATGCGCCCCTGCCTTTTGTATTGATATTGACACGGGCATTGTAATAAATCGTCGGAATAAATACACCTGTTGTCTTTCCTGCGCCGGGCGGAGCTATCAGCAGGAGATTGTGGTCGCTGGTATCCGCTACCCAGCGATTCGTCTCGTGTCCCACAATAAAGGCGTATTTTTCACGGCCATCATAATCGAAGCCGACAAACACAGCGTTGCCTCGTTCGTCTTGATACAGCTGCCTATTTTTCATCAGACTGGATACAATTTCAGCCTCAATTCCACGGGACTTGCTCAGGTAGGCATATACTTTGCGGAATGCTCCTTCGCATGGCGGCGGCATTTCCAGTGATTTAGGCTTCATCGAATGCGCGGCTTGGATTTTCTTTCTCCTGTTTGTATCGTCTATCTGCTCTGGCGTACGGCTGTGAAGATAATTCCTCAATGTCTTTATTGCTGTTTCTTTATCCACATCGTGAATCGCCATTGCAAAATCAATCACGCTACCGCCAATCCCTCTGCTGTTCCAAATAAAATATTCCATTCCACTCTTGTCGAATTTGATTGCCATGCTGTCATGCTCCAGCAACGTGTAACGATCAGAAGAAATCTGCTTAACATGATATCCCAGCATCGCCGCATATTCTGTGATGCTGATTTTTTCTTTGATAGCATTGGTCAAATTGCTCACTTTCGGCCTCCTTTGCTCGGCCTGCTGATATTTGCTATCTGTTCTGATTGCAGCTTGAGTTGTCCGTTCTATCTCTTCTGTTTTTTGCAGTTCTGGATGCTGGCGCGCGTACTCTCCGCGGCTCATGGCATCATCGTCAACTTCATCGGCAATCATTTTATATAGCTCATAGTGCAAATTCAAATCCTTTGAGAGCGTATTGCACTTCCATCCCGTGATACCGCGTGTCTTCAGAGCCTCTTTTGCTTCTTCCAGGTAACGTTCCTGATTGTTAAAGGTCACGGTTTCATGTATGGAACCATCCGCATTGAAATATGTGATACTGCCAACATCATTCAATGATTCCATTGCTATTTATCTGTTCCCTCCCTTCAATATTGGGGCGCGCCCCTCTGGACGCGCCCCGTGTAGGTTTATTGCTTGCTTTCGCCACTATCGCGGTGGCGTTTTTTCAAAATTACCAGCACAAGAACAATTACCAAAGCAACCAGCAGCGCACCCAGGCAGGACAAAACCACAATGGGCAGCACCGATGCGGGAGCTGCCCGCACTTCGGCGTAATCCGCCGTTGCGATGGCCGGTGCCTCCTCGGCGAGCGCGGAATAGGTTGCCACAGCGTCATAGGTGCCGCTGGCTGTCGTGTAGGTCGCACGCCAGCTGGCTGCATAACGCTGTGCGTGGTAAACGCCTGTATGACGCAGGGTGTTTTGCCACGGTTCGTCGAGCTGACGCCATTCGGAATCCACAATGCGGTAGGTGTCGGCGTCGAGGCCCAAATACTGGAGCAGTACAGCCTCATAGCCTGCATAACGGGGATTGGCGGAGTCAAACGGAATCGCGGGGCTGTCCGGTTGGATTTTACCCAAATAGAAGTCGGCCAGCTGGCGTCCATACCAAACCGTTGTGAAATCCACATCCCGCCAGCTGTAATCGCTGGTCTGCTCCATCGAGGCCAGTGTAAACGTCGTTTCCACTCCGTCAATCTCGGCCACATATACCTGCGGAGGCGTGGGAGTCGCCGTGTCGGTATAGTCGATGGTAAGCGTCTGCGGTGCGCCAGCGGCGAACTGCACGTCCGACAGGGACAGGTCATAAGACCTGGAGCCATTGTCCACATGATAGGTCTGCGGCACTTGCTGTTCTTCCAGGCCGGAATATTCGACCACAACGCTTTCCGGCTCTTTCGGCGCTCCATCTGCCCGGTCAATCGTGACCTCGCCCGTCCGGGAGTAGGTTTTGCCGTTGTAGGTGATCTCATCCGGCGCACTGTCGCCCTTAAATTCAGCCGTCAGCGTGCCGTCCTCATGTTCGGTCACGTCGCTGGGGGTAACGCCGGTTTTCGGGAACTGCTTCGGCGTCACCGTAAGGATATTGCCGTCCGGCCCGCGTACAATGGCCTCTGCCTCCGGCGCAAACACGTCGATCAGGCCCGTGATCGGCAGGACGCGGAACACGCCGGGCACATACTGCACATCGTAGTTGACTTTGCCCTGTGCGTTGAGCGGGAGCGTCAGGCCACTGGGAGTAATGGGATATTCGCCCACCAACGTATACAGCCCCACGGGCGTATCCAGCTGCACGTCGTTGTTTGTGGCG
>ERZ857521.2247-NODE-2247-length-19135-cov-9.730136_pt1 | contig 19135 bp, 15 predicted proteins | sample MGYA00519701_ERZ857521 | MGnify/ENA primary metagenome ERZ857521 (study PRJEB31778, sample SAMEA3449346) | human gut metagenome | biome: human gut; feature: human-associated habitat; material: faeces | place: United Kingdom | collected 2010/2012 ...
GCAACAACCAGCCCAACATCACCCACTCGATGAACCGGCTGGAAAGCCAGCTGAACTGTGTGCTCTTTACCCGCTCCAACCGGGGCGTCACCCTGACGCCGGAGGGCGAGATGCTCTACTCCCGCATCGCCTCGGCAGCGGTGCAGATACAGGACGCGGAGGAAGAGCTGAGCGCCAGCGCCACCCTCGAGCATGGCTCCATCAGCATCAGCGCGACGGAGACGGCGCTGAACATCTATCTGGCCGAGAAGCTGCGGACGTTCCACATCGAGTATCCCGGCATCCGGCTGCGCATCTCGAACCACTCTACGCCCCAGGCGGTGCAGGCTGTGAAGAACGGAGAAGTGGATTTTGCCATCATCTCCACCCCGGCGGAAGTAGAACAGGGCCTGAAGATGGTGGAACTGAGACCGTTTTATGAAGTGCTGGTGGGTGGAAAGACCTTCACTGCACTGGCCAGCCAGCGCCTGACGCTGAAAGAACTGAGCTGCTATCCGATCATCTCTCTCAGCGATGAGAGCATGACCCGGAGCTTCTACCGGCAGTTCTTCCTCGACCACGACGCCGTGCTCCGGCCCGACACCGAGGCCGCCACCACCGACCAGATGCTCACGCTGGTGAAAAGTGAGCTGGGCCTTGCCTTCGTGCCGGAACCGATGACGAAGGAGCTTCTGGCCCGCGGCGAGATTGTCGAGCTGCATCTGCAGGAGATCATTCCCTCCCGCTCTATCTGCCTCGTCTACGACCATCACCGCCCGCTGAACACGGCGGCCCGGAAGTTCCAGCAGATGCTGACAAAAGCGGAGCCGGGCCATCCGGCAGCGCCGAAGCAGGCGGAGGGCGTCTCTTTCGCATCCCAATAAAATGATTTGTCATTGTCCCATACCGGAAAGCTTCCCTTTTGATATGGGAATTTGTTGCAGCGCTTTCAGGCAGCAGCGCTATTATAAAAGAATTTGCAGGATGGGTAAGACGTATCTTGGATATGGCTGCAATATTCGTTCTGTATTGGAGAAACTGCCGGCCTTTTATTTTACCGGTCAGATGGACCTGCCATTGGTCGCCGCGACTTCGCCATACCAGAAGGCACTGTCTTTCGGGATGCGCCGCCCGGAAGCGTAATCGACGTACACCAGACCAAAACGCTCTCTGTATCCGCTGTGCCACTCGTAGTTGTCCAGCAGGCTCCAATGGAAGTACCCTCGCACGTCGGCACCGGCCTGAATGCCCTCGGAGAGTTTTTCCAGATAGCGCGCCAGAAAATCAATTCGCTCCACGTCATGCACCTTGCCGTCCCGATAGATTTTGTCGGTGCAGGATAAGCCGTTCTCCGCGATGAACATGGGCAGTCCATACCGCTCCTGGATGTAACGGGGACCCCAGTTCAGGCTTTCCGGCTCTACCGGCCAGTTCATGGCTGTGTGAGCGTATCCCGCAGGGCGCTCCACATAACAGGGGCCATTCGTTCCCATCTGTACAGGCGCGGCATTGTAGATGTTCAGCCCGAGCATATCCGGTCTACCCAGAGACAGGGCGTCGTTGATGTATTGCGGCACAGCACCGATGCAGGCGGAAAGCTGCGGCCCACAGAGGTCCGGGCTGGGCCAGCGGCCAAGGCACAGAGGGTCGAGCGACATCGTGTGGGTGAAGGCCCAGTCCTCGTCCGGGCAGGCAAAGGTCAGAGCCCGGGCGGCGTCCACATCTGCTTTTGCCTCAGATGCGGGGTAGCAGATGCGGCCTGTGGAGACGAAGCCCACTCTGTTTTCGGCGTCCGTATGGCGGAGCTCCTGCGCGGCAAGGCAGTGCGCATAGATGATATTCTGCCAGCAGGTGAACTGCCCTTCCAGCGGGAGTTTCAGCCCCGGCGCATGCTCACCTGTCCCATAGCCCATTTTCACGATACAGGCAGGCTCATTGAAGGTGAACCACTGGTGGACCCTGCCTTTGAAATGTTCTGCCATTTTTGCCGTGTAGACTGCAAACGCCCGGGCGGTGTCCTCATTCTGCCAGCCGCCCTTTTCTTCCAGCGCCTGCGGCAAATCCCAGTGATACAGCGTAATATACGGCTCGATGCCCGCTTCCAGCAAAGTATTCACAAGACCATCGTAATAGGCAAAGCCTTTTTCGTTCCAGTCCGTGCCGCCGGTGGGGGCGATGCGCGTCCACGCCACAGAGAAGCGATAGGCTTTCAGGTGCATCGACTTCAGCAGTTCGATGTCTTCCCGCCAGCGGTGATAGCTGTCGCAGGCGGTATCACCGGTCTCGCCCCGATAGGTGCGGCCCGGTGTGTGGGAGAAAACATCCCAGATGCTCCGGCCTTTTCCATCCTCGACGGCACCGCCCTCGATTTGATAGGCTGCAGTCGCAGCGCCCCATACAAATTCTTTTGGAAATACTGCCATGTTCGTTCTCCTTTTATCTCGTCAGATACATGTGTACAGGAACTTGAGATCCTTACTGATTATAGTATACTCTTCTGTGGCTGCCGGTGCAAATAGCATTTTATTGGTGACCATTGTGGAAATACACATCAGGATACGCTATACTAAAACAGAGAACATGGAATTCATCTGGCGCAAAAAAGCCAAAGGGAAGGGAAAACAGAATGATAGACAAAATGCTCGTGCGCGGGGCAAAGGTACACAACCTGAAAAACATCGACGTGGACATCCCGCTGAACAAGATCGTGGGCATTGCGGGCGTGTCGGGGTCGGGTAAATCCTCGCTGGCGCTGGGGGTGCTGTATGCCGAAGGCTCCCGCCGGTATCTGGAGGCGCTGTCCACTTACACCCGCCGCCGGATGACCCAGGCTTCGAAAGCCTCGGTGGAAGAGGTGCTGTATGTTCCGGCGGCGCTGGCGCTGCACCAGCGGCCGGGCGTGCCGGGCATCCGCAGCACCTTCGGCACCGGCACGGAATTGCTGAACAGCCTGCGGCTCATGTACTCCCGCCTCGCAAGCCACCGCTGCCCGAACGGGCATTACATCCCGCCGACGCTGGCTGTTGCGGCGGGCAAGGAGCTGGTCTGCCCGGAGTGCGGTGCGTATTTCTATGCGCCGTCGGCGGAGGAGCTGGCTTTCAACTCTCAAGGGGCCTGCCAGAAGTGCGGCGGCACAGGCAGCGTCCGGACGGTGGACATGGCGTCGCTGGTGCCGGACGACTCGCTGACCATCGACGGCGGCGCAGTGGCCCCGTGGAACAGCCTGATGTGGTCGCTGATGACAGACGTCTGCCGGGAAATGGGCGTGAGGACGGATGTGCCGTTCCGCGACCTGACCGAACAGGAAAAGGACATCGTCTACCACGGTCCAGCAGAGAAAAAGCATATCTTCTACCACGCCAGGAACTCGAATCAGGCCGGCGAGCTGGACTTTACCTATTACAATGCCGTCTACACTGTAGAAAATGCTCTTGCAAAGGTCAAGGATGACAAGGGCATGAAGCGGGTGGAAAAGTTCCTGCGGGAAGATGTCTGCCCCGAGTGTCACGGCTCACGGCTCTCAGCGGCGGCGCGTGCGCCGAAGCTGCGGGGCATTTCGCTGGACGAAGCCTGCCAGATGACGCTGGAAGCCCTCGTGGAGTGGGTGAAGGGCGTGCCGGGCAGCCTGCCGGAAGAGATGCGCCCGATGGCGGAGAGCATCTGCGAGGCATTCGAAAGTACCGCCAAGCGGCTGATGGACTTAGGTCTGGGTTATCTGACGCTTGACCGCTCGGCCTCGACCCTTTCCACCGGTGAGCGCCAGCGGATGCAGCTGGCCCGGGCCGTCCGCAACCGCACCACCGGCGTGCTCTATGTGCTGGATGAGCCGTCCATCGGCCTGCATCCGTCGAACATCGTGGGCCTGACCGGCGTGATGCACGACCTCGTGGCCGACGGCAACTCGGTCATTCTGGTGGACCACGACACCCAAATCCTGAAAGAGGCCGACTGGGTGATCGAGATGGGGCCGGAAGCGGGAGCTAAGGGTGGACATGTCATTGCCGAAGGGTCGATAGCTGATTTGGAGGCAAAGCCGGAGTCCCAGATCGGGCCGTTCCTCTCCGGAAAAGCTGAGACAAAGCTGCGCCGGTGTGCCAGGGAAGGAGAGATGTTCGCAGAGGGGGCTATCCATCTCTCCACCGGCAGCATCCACACGGTCAAGCCTTTGGAGCTGGACATTCCCAAGGGGCGGCTCACCGTGGTAACGGGCGTGTCCGGCTCCGGCAAAACGACGATGGTGCTGGAAAGCCTCGTACCGGCGCTGGAAGCAAAGGTAAACGGCAGCGCCCTCCCGGCACATATCCGGGAGATTCGCGCCGAGGGCATCGCGCACGTCAAGCTCATCGACGCGACGCCCATCGGCATCAATGTGCGCTCTACCGTGGCGACCTACGCGGGCGTCCACGACGAGCTGCGGAAACTCTATGCCAAATCTCCGGACGCCAGGCAAAAGGGCTTCAAGGCCAGCGATTTTTCCTACAATACTGGCAGTCTGCGCTGCCCCGGCTGCGACGGCACCGGTGAGGTGAGCCTGGACGTGCAGTTCCTGCCGGATGTGAACATCGTCTGCCCCGACTGCCGGGGTTCCCGCTACGCGCGGGCGGCTTACGGCGTGAAGCTGACCAACGAGGCGGAGCAGACAGCCTCTTTGCCGCAGCTGATGGATATGGACGTCAACTCCGCCCTTGAGTTCTGCGGCGGGATGAAGACAGTGAGCCAGCGCCTGCAGACATTGCAGCAGCTGGGTCTGGGCTACCTGACGCTGGGCGAAGAGACGCCCAGCCTCTCCGGCGGCGAGGCCCAGCGCCTCAAGCTGGCCAGCGAGATCGGCCGCACCCAGACCGACTCGGTATTCGTTTTCGATGAGCCCAGCATCGGCCTCCACCCGCTGGACGTGCAGGTGCTGCTGCGGGTGTTCCAAGCCCTGCTGGACAACGGCGCAACGGTCGTTGTCATCGAACACGACCTTGACGTCATCCGCAACGCGGACTATGTCATCGACATGGGGCCGGGCGGCGGCGAGAGCGGCGGCCGCGTCGTGGCAACAGGTACGCCAGAGGAGATCCAGGGAAACCCGGAGAGTATTACCGGAAGATATTTATAACAAAAAGGGGGCAGGTGCTGCGTGACACCTGCCCCCTTCGTCAATATTCTTATTTGCTTTCCGGGACACCGCGCAGTTCGGCACGGAAGCGCTCAGGAACATCTTCTTCCCGGATATTTTTGACGAGATCCGGAAGCTTTGCGGTTTCGCCTACGGGATAGACCATGATGCACTTCTGATGCTTCGCTGACAATCAAAACAAAAAGTTAATTCTCGGAAGAAATATCCTGACCGAAATACTTCTCGCTCAGCTCCTTGAGGGTGCCGTCAGCGCGCAGCTCGTCGATGGCGCTGTTGAGGGCGTCGAGGAAGGAAGAGTCTTCGCTCTTGACGATAGGGATCGCAACGTGAGAAGCATCTTCGGTCTGGGCGACCAGCTTGAAGTCGGCGTCCGGATGGACGTTCAGGTAGTCGTAGAAGGAGACGTTGGCGTTCAGGGTGGCGTCGATACGGCCAGCGGTCAGCAGCTGGATGGTTTCTTCCAGCGTGTCGATGCCCTGCACGGTCGCGCCGTAGCTCTCGGCCAGCTCCATGTAGGTGGAAGCGAGGCTGTTGGCCGTGGTCTTGCCGGCGAGGTCCTCGAAGCTCTTGATGTCCTCGTTATCCTTGCGGACGGCGAGGGCGGTGTGGATGTAGCCGTAGGGAGTGGTGAAGTCGTAGGTCTTGGCGCGCTCTTCGGTGACTTCGACGCCGTTGCAGACGAGGTCGTAGCGGCCAGCATCCAGACCGGCGAACAGGCTGTCCCAGTCGCTCTCGACGTACTCGGGCTCGACGCCCAGCTTCTCGGCAATGGCACGGGAGACTTCGACGTCGTAGCCCACGAGGGTGTCGCTCTCATCGTGGAAGCTCCAGGGCTGCCATGCGCCTTCCAGCGCGATGATCAGCTTGCCGTTGGACTGGATGGTCTCCAGCTTGTTGGCGGCAGCAGCGGAAGCAGAAGCAGCGGTGCTGGAAGCAGTGGAGGCAGAAGTGTTGGAAGAGCAGCCAGCCAGCGAGAGAACACCGGCAGCGGCCATGACGCTCATGAGAGAAATAAAGGTTCTGCGTTTCATAGGTGATGATCCTTTCTTATTCAGTATGGGAAATTTTCTGAAGGAACTCACGGGTCCTTGCCTCTTTGGGATGGGCGAAGAACTCCTGCGAGGGGGCTTCCTCGACCACGACGCCGTTTTCCATGAAGACGGTGCGGGACGAGACGTTGCGGGCAAAGCCCATCTCATGGGTGACGACCAGCATGGTCATGCCCTCCTGTGCCAGCTGCCGCATGACGGCCAGCACCTCGCCGGTCAATTCCGGGTCGAGGGCGCTGGTGGGTTCGTCGAAATAGATGATCTCCGGGCCGGAGGCGAGAGCGCGGGCGATGGCCACGCGCTGCTGCTGACCGCCCGACAGCTGACGGGGGTAGTAGTCGGCACGGTCGGCGAGGCCGACCTTTTCCAGCATCTTCATGCCGACGGCATCAGCCTCCGCTTTGGGCATCTTCCGGGCGACGATGAGGCCCTCGGTGACGTTCTGAAGGGCCGTTTTGTTGCGGAAGAGGTTGTAGTTCTGGAAGACGAAAGCCGTCTTGCGGCGCAGCCGCGCGATGCTGGCGCGGTCAGCGTGGGCGAGGTCGAATGTCTCGCCGTCGAAGGTGAGCTTGCCTGCGTCCGCCGTCTCAAGAAAGTTGAGACATCGCAGCAGGGTGGTCTTGCCTGAGCCGGAAGGGCCAAGGATGGCCACGACGTCGCCCTTTTCCACCGTCAAATCGACGCCGCGCAGTACGTCCAGACTGCTGGTCGGCTTGGGGGCGCGGCCAAAGATGCCGGGATGGACGCCGGGCTTTGCGTAAGTATGGAAGGATTTGTGGACGCCGCGTATCTCTAACATTGCCATAACAGCCACACTCCTTTCTTACTGGAAGCCGTGGGCGTTGAGCTGGCGCTCCAGCAGCCCTTGCAGCTTGGTGATGACGGTACAGAACAGCAGATACACCACAGCCACCTCACAGTAGATGGGCAGGAAGATGTAGGTGCGGGCGGCGACGCGCTGGCCGGCCATGAACAGCTCCGCTACCGTGATGTTGGAGGCCAGAGAGGTGTCCTTTATCATGCCGATGAGGGAGTTGGAGAGGGCAGGCACGGCGGTGCGCAGGGCCTGCGGCAGCACGATGCGGCGCATGATCTGCCACCAGCTCATGCCGACGCAGTAGCCGGCTTCCAGCTGGCCCTGCGGCACACTCTCGAGTGCGCCGCGCATGGTCTCGGCGCAGTATGCACCCTCGTTGAAGGCGAAGGCGATGACTGCCGCCGGGAAAGCGTCCAGCATGATGCCCATACTGGGCAGGCCGTAAAAGATGATGAAAAGCTGCACCAGCAGCGGCGTGCCGCGGATGACCCAGATGTAGAACCGGGCCAGCTGGCTCAGCACCGGCACCCGGGCGTACTGCACCAGCGCCACAGCCACTGCCAGCACCATCGCCAAGGTGAACGAGATGAGGGTGAGGGGAATGGTCATGGCGAGGCCCGCCGAGAGGATGCGGGGAAGAGCCTCCCAGAGCACGCTGACGGTGCGGTTGGATAAGAGTGTTTCCAGCATGGATACTCCTTTTTCAAAATTTGAATAAACAGACAGGACAAGTGGGTGGACATATTATATACCTTAAAGCAGGGTCGAAGTCAAGAGGAAAAAATGAAAATCCTACAAAACCTACCAGAATACTATAACATGATTTGGAAATGAACGCAAATGGTTTCGAAAAATTGCATGGTATAGACGAAATGGATGAAAAACAGGTGCTAACTTTGTGCAGAACGGCAGAGTAGTTGACGCGGCAGAAGCTTTCGGGTACAATAGAACTGTATAGACCTGTAAAGGTACAAACAGGCCGCACGCCCCGCCAGACGGGAGCGCGGCGGATACGGAGGACAAACGTGATGAAACGTATTGGTATTCTGGGCGCTGGCACCTGGGGCATGGCCCTTGCACGGATGCTGACTGTGAGCGGGAATGATGTGCTGGTGTGGTCGGCCATCGAGAAGGAAATCGACAGCCTTTCCACCACCCGCAAGCACCCCAATCTGCCGCAGATGAAGATCCCCGACGAGCTGCGGTTCACCAAGAGCATCGAGGAAGTCTGCAAAGACAAGGACATCCTGCTGTTCGCAGTGCCGTCGGTGTTCGTCCGCTCCACGGCGGCAAAGGCCCGGCCCTATGTGGCCGACGGCCAGATCATCGTGGACGTGGCAAAGGGCATCGAGCCCGACACCCTGTACACCATGACCGAAATCCTGGCCGATGAGCTGGGCAAGGAAGGCGGCCCGAAGGGCGTGCGTCTTGTGGCCCTGTCCGGCCCCACCCACGCCGAGGAAGTGGCCATCGACCTGCCCACCACCATCGTGTCGGCCAGCAAGGATATGGAGGCCGCTGCCTATGTGCAGGAGGTCTTCACCAACAATGTCATGCGCGTCTACACCAACGAGGACATCAAGGGTGTAGAGCTGAGCGGCGCCATGAAGAACGTCATCGCGCTGGGCGTCGGCATCTCCACCGGCCTCGGCTACGGCGATAATGCCCGCGCTGCCCTCATCACCCGCGGCATCGCCGAGATCGCCCGTCTGGGCGTGGCGATGGGCTGCAATGTCCACACTTTCGCGGGTCTGGCCGGTATCGGCGACCTCATCGTGACCGCCACCAGTATGCACAGCCGCAACAACCGCGCCGGTATCCTCATCGGCAAGGGCGAGACCCCGGAAAATGCCGTCAAGGAAGTCGGCATGGTGGTCGAGGGCATGAACGCCCTGCCCGCTGCGCTGGAACTGGCCGAGCGGTATCAGGTGGAAATGCCCATCGTCCAGACCGTCAACGCCATCGTTAACAAGGGTATGAGTGCGGCAGAGGCTGTCAAGTCCCTGATGGAGCGCGGCCTGAAGAACGAGCTGCCGCAGGGCTACGAAAAATAAACGAAAAGGGGCGGTATCATGCCTTCTACCTACGCACACCGCCGCTTTGGTGCGGATGTTCTGGCCCTGCTGCCGGACGGTCTGCGCGCGACGCTGGAACAGCACCGGGAGCTTTACGACATGGGTCTCCACGGGCCGGACCTGATGTTTTATTACAAGGCCTTGCAGTCGAACCCGGTGAACCGTCTGGGCAACACCATGCACGAGCAGAAGGGCGAGGTGTTTTTCACCCGTGCCCGCACCGTGGTGGAAAATGCAACGGATAAAAGCGCCGCACTGGCTTATGTGCTGGGCTTTGTCTGCCACTTCGCGCTGGACAGCACCTGCCACCCTTATGTGGAGGCCTATGTCCGGGAGAGCGGTGTGGGCCACTGCGAGATCGAGACGGAGTTTGACAACGCCCTGATGCGGGAAGACGGCCTCGACCCCATAAAGTTCTTCACAGCCAGCCACATCAAACCCAGCCGGGAGCGGGCCGAGGTCATCGCGCCCTTCTACGAAGGCGTCACGGTGGACGAGACGCTGGCGGCGATGAAGGGGATGATAACGGTGCATCATCTTTTGCAGGCGGCGAACCCCGTCAAGCGCTGGGTGGTGCTGACCGGGATGCGCGTCGCGGGCAAGTATGAGTTCATGCACGGCCTTGTGGCAAACCCGCAGCCGAACCCCAAATGCGTCCAGAGCAGCCAGAAGCTCGAAGAACTGTATAAAACGGCTGTGCCGCTGGCGGTAAGGCTCATCGAAGAGTATGCAGAGAACAAGCCGCTTGGGGCAGAGTATCAGCATGCGTTTGGGGAGAACTGAGAGGAGCACCGGATGGAAAAGAGCGGCAAATTCCGCCTGACGAGCTTGGAGCGGAACTGGATCCTGTACGACGTGGGCAACTCGGCCTTTGTGCTGATGGTGGCCACCCTTATCCCCATTTTCTTCAATGCGCTGGCGGAAGCCGGGGGCCTGAGCTCGGTGGAGTATCTGGCTTACTGGGGCTATGCCAGCTCGGCTGTGACCATCATCACGGCTGTTTTGAGCCCGATTTTGGGAACAGTGGCCGACACGAAGGGCTTCAAGAAGCCTATCTTCATACTCTGCGTTTTCGTGGGCATCGTGGGCTGCTGCGCCATGGGCGCGGCGTCGGCGTGGCTGCCGTTTCTGGTCATCTTCGTCATCGCGAAGGTGGGCTTTTCGGGCAGCCTGGTGTTCTACGACTCGATGCTCAGCGACGTGACCACTCCCGAGCGGATGGACGAAGTGTCCAGCCGGGGCTATGCGTGGGGATACATCGGCAGCTGCGTACCCTTCGTGGTCTGCCTCGGTCTTGTGCTGGGGGCGGGGAGCATCGGCATCAGCCAGATGACGGCGCTGAACCTGGCACTCCTGCTGACGGCGGCGTGGTGGCTGCTCACGACCCTGCCGCTGCTGAAAAGTTATAAACAGCTCCACTATGTGGAGGTGGAAAAGCACGCTGTCCGGCAGAGTTTTGCCCGCATCGGCCACACCCTGCGGCATCTGCCGGAGGATAAGCAGGTGTTCTGGTTTTTGCTGGCGTTCTTCTGCTACATCGACGGCGTGTACACCATTATCGACATGGCGACGGCCTACGGCACGGCGCTGGGTCTGGACACCACCGGCCTTTTGCTGGCACTTCTTGTGACCCAGATCGTGGCGTTCCCGTCGGCCCTCATCTTTGGGCGGTTATCGAACAAGTACCCCTCGGCAAAGCTCATCCCGGTGTGCATCGCGGCCTACGCGGGCATCGCGGTGTTTGCGTTTTTCCTGACCCAGCAGTGGCAGTTCTGGGTGCTGGCCGTCATCGTGGGCATGTTCCAGGGCGGCGTGCAGGCGCTCAGCCGCTCCCACTTTGCAAAGATCATCCCGCCGGAAAAGTCGGGCGAATACTTTGGCCTCTTCGACATCTGCGGCAAGGGCGCGTCCTTCCTTGGCACCATGATCGTCAGTGTGGGAAGCCAGCTCACCGGCAGCGCCAATGTGGGTGTCGGCTCCCTCATCGTGCTGTTCATCGTGGGATTCGTGCTGTTCAGAGTGTCGTTCCGTCAGGGTGAGACAGTGTAAATCGTTTTGACCTCTGCTTTGTCTTCGGACAGGGCAGAGTTTTTTGTTTACCAGCGAGTTATGATTCACAAACCATTCATTGTGTTTTGGCGGGTAGGATGATACAATAGAATCAAAATCCAGAAAATACAAAGGAGCAAGACCATGAAACAATATCCCGGCTACACCCTCGTCAAGCGCGAGGACTGCCCCGAACAGCACGGAACGCTGACCGTGCTGACCCATGACGTCAGCGGGGCGGCTGTCCTGCTGGTGGAAAACGACGACGACAACAAGGCCTTCGGCATTGGCTTCGGCACCTTCCCCTCCGACGATACCGGCGTGTTCCACATTCTCGAGCACTCGGTGCTGGCGGGCAGCGAGAAATACCCGGTGAAGTCGCCGTTTTTGCAGCTGCTCAAGAGCAGCATGGCCTCCTTCCTGAATGCCATGACCTTCCCGGACAAGACGGTCTACCCCTTCGCAACGCCCAACGAGACGGATTTCAAGAACCTGATGGACGTCTATCTCAACGCGGTGTTCTGCCCGCTGGCCATGGTGGACAAGGGCGTGTTCGAGCAGGAGGGCTGGCACCGGGACGAAGACGGCACGGTGAGCGGCGTCGTCTACAACGAGATGCAGGGGGCGCTGGCGACGCCGGACGCACAGCTGCAGAACGCTCTGAGCCGGGCAATGTTCCCGGATACGGCTTACGGCTTCGTCTCCGGCGGCGACCCGGCGTCCATTCCGGCGCTGACCTATGAGAAGTATGTGCGGGTCTACCGCCGCCACTACAGTGCCGACAACTGCTGCATCACCCTTTACGGCAAGATGGACATGGCCGAGAAGCTGGCCTTCCTCGACGAGCAGTATCTGAGCCGTATGCCCAAGAGCGCCAGCCGCCCCCGCCTGACGGTGCAGGACGAGCAGGCCGGTGCGAAGCGGAATATCCCGTACTATACCGAGAAGCCGGAGCCGGACGAGGCTCAGTGTGCGCTGGCGTGGTACACCGGTGCGTTCAGCGACCGGGAGCGCCAGCTGGGCGTGGAGATCCTGCTGGACGCCCTGCTGGGAACGAACCAGGCGCCTCTGAAAGCCGCTCTGCTGGAAGAAAAACTGGGCGCGGACATCGACGTGGGCTTCGATGACAGCACGCTGCAGCCGACCTTGGAGCTTGTGCTGCGGGGCGCGACGGAAGAGTCGGCGGGCAAGTTTGCCGCTGCAGTGCGCAAAGCCGTGGACGGCATCCTCGAGAAGGGCATCCCCGAGGAGCTGCTGATGGCAAGCCTCAACTCCACCGAGTTCGCTTCCCTTGAGCGGCCGGGCAGCATCCCGGACGGCGTGCTGGACGCCATTAATGCATCTACCGGATGGCTCCACACCGGCGACCCGGCCCTGCTGCTCCACACGAACGCTCTGTTCGCTTCCCTGCGGGAGAAGCTGGAACAGGGCTGGTTCAATGAGCTGCTGCGGGAGTTGTTCGCGCCTGCGCCGGTGGAGATCATCCAGGTGCCGACCCTGCCCAAAAAAGAGGAAGAGGGGCGCGCCGCCCGCACCGACGATAAGCTGGTGCTGGACCATCCGCTGACAGCCGCCGACCTCGGCGAGGGCAAAAAGCAGACACCGGGCAGCAGGGAGCTGCTGGCGGGTGCAGAACTGCTGCACCACCCCTCGGCAGGCAATACCTACCTGTACCTTTACTATGATCTGGGCGGCATGGCACCGGAAGATATGTCCTGCCTGCATCTGCTCACGGATGTCATGGATGAGCTGGACACCGAAAAGCACACGGCCCAGGAACTGAACACTCTGCGGAACACCTGGCTGGGAAGCAGTGGTGCGTGGATGGACTGCTGGACGGGACGGCAGGAAGGCAGGCCCTGCCACGCAAAGCTCATCGTGGGGATGAGTATGCTGGAACGCAGCCTCGAAAAGGCTGTGGAGCTGGGCAGTGAGTGGCTGTATGAGACAAAGTTCAGCGGCCCGCAGGCCGAAGCTGCGATGGAGCGGGTGGCAAGCCAGCAGAAGCTGCTCATGGAGCAGAAGTTCCTGCGGGAGGGCCACGCCTTCGCCGCCATGCGGGCGGCGGCACATTTCTCAGTGGAATCCGCACTGAGTGAGCGCTGCAACGGCGTGAGCTACTACTACTATCTCTGTGAGCTGCTGGAAAAGGCCGACTGGACCGCTCTGGGCAAAAAGATGGAAGAGCTGTGGAAGAGTGTGCTGAAAAAGAACGCCCTGACCGTCAGCCTCCACGGCAGCGACGCGGCGCTGGATACCCTGAAAAAGCTTCTGCCGGGCAGTGCCTTCGCGGCAGAAAAGCGCGGCGAGGCAAAGCCCTACACTGAGGAGCTGACAGCTCCGGTGAACGAGGCCTTCATCATCGACGGCGGCGTGAACTACGATGTGCTGGTCTGGCCCATGGAGCGGCGGTTGGAGCGGAAGGTGCTGGCCCGGGTGATGAGCTACGAGTATCTGTGGCACAACATCCGCGAGGTGGGCGGCGCGTATGGCACCGGCATGGTGACCCAGAACGACGACACCGAATATCTCTACACCTACCGCGACCCGCACCTGAAAGAAAGCTATGAGACTTTCGCAAAGGGGCCGACAGAACTGGCAGGCCGCGACTACACCGAGAAGGACATGAACGAGTTCATCGTGGGCGCGGCAGCAAAGCTGGATACCCCGCGCAAGCCCCGGGAAGAGGCTGCGTCTACCGACTGCAAATATTTCTGCGGCATCACCGACGAGATGACTGCCGCCGAGCGCAAGAGCCTGTGCAGTGTGGATGCTGCCGCCCTCAAGGCCGAGGCGGCGGACCTGTCGGCCCGGATGGAGAAGGGCGTGAGGGTGGTCTTCGGCAGCAAGGAGGCTGTGGAGGCCGCAAAGGAGCTGTTTGACCGGGTGGAAACCCTGTAAAAATACGCAGAGAGTCTCCCGGAGACTTTGCGCAGAAAATTGAGTGAAAGATCCCCTGTCTGTGGAAAAGAACACAGGCAGGGGATTTTTGCCGCTTTGAAATATTACTTATAGGATAAAATGTACAGTAAAATACAAATCTGAGGGCAAAAAGTATGTACTCCTGCGGCGGAGAAAAGCGTGGTATCCTTTTGCCAGCGACAGAACGAAAGGAAGTGAGAACACAGGATGGGGCAGGAAAAGCAGACTGCGGCCAAGGGACAGGAAAGTCTCCGGAAAGCTACCGACACCCTGAGCACCATGCTGGCGCAGGAGGTGAAAGATTTGAACGCCCGCCAGCGCGCGGCCCGCAGAGAGAACAGCACCGACCCCGGCATCATGAAGGGACTGAAAGAAGCGACTGCCGTGCTGAAAGATCTGGCGGGCGTGTCGAAGACCCTGAACGACCAGGGCGTGGACGCAGAAGGGCGGGAATGCGGCGTGGTGCTGCTGCCGCCGGTGGAGGATGTATGACGACAGAAAACAAGAATACGGGCGTTGTGTGGAGGCCTCAGCCGAGGCAGATGGAATTTATGCGGAGGCCGGAGCCGGAAGCACTTTACGGCGGCGCGGCAGGCGGCGGTAAGAGCGACGCCCTCGTCATCGAGGCGCTGCGGCAGGTACACATTCCGCACTACCGGGCGCTCATCCTCCGCAAGACCTATCCGCAGCTTTCCGACCTCGTGGACAAGAGTCAAAGCTATTACCGCCGGGCCTTTCCGGAGGCGCAGTACAACGCCACGAGCCATGTGTGGGTCTTCCCCAGCGGGGCGAAAATTTACTTCGGCTCGATGCAGTACACCAAGGACCGGACGAACTATCAGGGCAAAGCTTTCGATTTCATCGGGTTCGACGAGCTGACCCACTTCGAGTGGGAAGAGTACAGCTACATGATGAGCCGCAACCGCCCCACCGGCCCCGGCACCCGGGTGTATCTGCGGGCCACCACCAACCCCGGCGGGGTGGGCCACGGCTGGGTGAAGGCGCGGTTCATCACGCCCGCTCCGCCCGGCACCCCCATCGTGGAGGAATACCCGGTGCGGATGCCGGACGGCACCGAAAAGGTGCTGCGGCGGGCGCGGGTGTTCATCCCATCCAGCATATTCGATAACCCGGCCCTTCTGGAAAATGACCCGGACTATCTGGCCAGCCTCGCGGCCATGCCGGAGGCCGAAAAGCAGGCGCTGCTCTACGGCAGCTGGGACAGCTTTTCGGGGCAGGTGTTCACCGAGTGGCGGAACGACCCGAACCACTACGAAGACCAGCGCTGGACCCACGTCATCGCGCCGTTCACCATCCCGAAGCACTGGAAAATCTACCGGGGCTACGATTTCGGCTTTTCGAAGCCGTTCTCGGTGGGGTGGTACGCGGCGGACGAGGAAGGACGGCTCTACCGCATCAAGGAGCTGTACGGCTGCACCGGACGCCCCAACGAGGGTCTGCGCATCGACCCGGTGGAGCAGGCACGGCGCATCCGGGAGGTCGAGCAGAACGACCCGGTGCTCCGGGGCAGAGTCATTCAGGGCATCGCCGACCCGGCCATCTTCGACGAGAGCCGGGGCGAGAGCATCGCCGCCATGATGGAGCGGGGGCCGAACTTTCTGCACTGGATGCCCGGCGACCACACCCGTTTGGCGGGCAAGATGCAGATGCACTACCGGCTGAATTTTGACGGCGAGGGCAGGCCGATGCTGCAGGTGTTCAATACCTGCAAGCACTTCATCCGCACCATCCCGAACCTCGTGTACGACGAGAGCAATGTGGAGGACATCGACACCCGGCAGGAAGACCACATCTACGATGAGTGCCGCTATGTGCTGATGGAAAATCCCATCTCGCCGCCCCGGCATACATCGGCCCCGCCGGTGCTGGATGACCCGCTGGAGCTGCATCGGAAGGCAAAGTTTCTGAGGATTTAACCTCTCAGTCTCGCATTCGCTCGACAGCTCCCCTAGCGAGGGGAGCCTCTGGCGAAGAGAAAAAGCTTTGCGTAATGCCAAGGCCTCTCCTCGATAGGAGAGGTGGCATCGCATCAGCGATGACGGAGAGGTTGACTTCGAGAAAGCCCGACAGAACGGAAACGATAGCGCCCTGCAACAGAGGACAGGAAGGAGAAAAACGAATACTATGGATGAAGCAACAAAACTGCCCATCGGGCCGGAAGAGGTGGCTGAGGCTGCGCAGATCTTGCAGCGGTACAAGGCGGGCAAGGCCGCGCTGGATAAGCGCCTGGTGGACAACGAACTGTGGTTCCGGATGGGACACTGGAAGAACTACCAGAACCCCATGATGGAGGGCAAACCCCAGCCGTCCAGCGGCTGGCTGTTCAACTCCATCGCCAACAAGCATGCCGACGCGATGGACAACTACCCCAGCCCCAACGTCCTGCCCCGTGCCGAGGACGACGAGGCGGCGGCACAGGCGCTTTCCAGCGTGCTGCCCGTGGTGCTGGAACAGGCTGACTATGAGCGGGTGTACAGCGACACCTGGTGGCGCAAGCTCAAGCAGGGAACCGGAGTCAAAGGCGTGTTCTGGGATTCGGAGCAGCGGGGCGGTGTGGGCGAGATCGCCATCCGGCCCATGAACCTGCTGATGCTCTACTGGGAGCCGGGCGTGGACGATATTCAGGCGTCGCCCCACTTTTTCTCGCTGAGTCTGGCCGACACGGCTCAGCTGGAAAGCCGCTGGCCCCAGCTGGCCGGACACACTGCCAGCGTGCTGGACGTGCCGCATTACATCCACGACGGCGGCCTTGATACCAGCGACAAGAGCGTCGTGGTGGACTGGTACTACAAAAAGCTCTCCCCCGAGGGCAGGAGCGTCCTGCACTACTGCAAGTTCTGCAATGGCGTGGTGCTCTACGCCAGCGAGAACGACCCGGTGCTGGCCGAAAGAGGCTTCTACGACCACGGCAAGTATCCCTTTGTGTTCGACGCGCTGTTCATGGAAGAGGACAGCCCGGCGGGCTTCGGGTACATCGATGTGATGAAGGAGTGCCAGACCGCCATCGACAAGATGAACCACGCCATGGACGAGAACGTCCTGCTCTCGTCCCGCCAGCGGTATGTGCTGAGCGACACGGCGGGCGTCAATGAGGAAGAGCTGACTGACCTGTCGCGGGACATCATCCATGTGGTGGGGCGGCTGAACGACGACAGCTTCCGGCCGTTGCAGACGGCGGGGCTGCAGGGCAACAGCCTGAGCTACCGCAACAGCCGCATCGAGGAGTTGAAGGAGATCAGCGGAAACCGCGACATGACCCAGGGCGGCACCGCAGGCGGCGTGACGGCAGCTTCGGCCATCGCGGCCTTGCAGGAGGCGGGTTCGAAGCTCAGCCGGGATATGCTCAAGAGCGCTTACAGGGCATTTGCCAAAGAGTGCTGCCTTATCATCGAGCTGATGAGGCAGTTCTACGACGAGGAGCGCATCTTCCGCATCACCGGCAAGAGCGGCGAGAGCGAGTTCGTCCGCTTTTCGGGCCAGGTGCTCCGCGCCCAGCCTGCAAGAGTCGTGGGCGGCGTGGAGCTGGGCAGTCATGAGCCGGTGTTCGACATCGTGGTGAGTGCGGAGAAAAAGTCCACCTTCTCCCGCCTGTCGCAGAACGAGACGGCCAAGGAGTGCTATCAGCTGGGCTTTTTCGCCCCGGCCAACGCCGACGCCGCGCTGGCGGCGCTGGAAATGATGGACTTTGAGGGCATCGAAAAGGTGCGCCAGCGGGTGCGTCAGAACGGCACCCTTGCCCAGCAGCTGGCGCAGATGCAGGCCCAGATGGCCCAGCTGACGGGTCTGCTGGAAGTGCAGAAAAAGTCCAAAGCCCCCAAGCTCAGCGGCCCGGCACAGGAGCTGAGCACGGCTGCGATGGCGAGGGCGATGAAGACGCAGAAAGGAGAAATGAGATGATAAAAGTAAACTACACCGAGCTGGACGGCCCGGCAGGCCCCACCTGCCGGCTGGAAGCTTCGGGCCACGCGGGCTATGCCCCCGCCGGGCAGGACATCGTGTGTGCGGGGGCCAGCACCCTGATGCAGACCCTCTGCGCCCTGCTGGCGGGCGAGGAAGGCACCAGGAGCGGCGTGTGGGACGAGCCGGACGGCCCGCGTCTGGCCGTGACGGCGGCAGCACCCCAGAAGCCGTGGGTGGAGGGGGCGTTCGAATTTGCAAAGGCGGGCTTTGCTCTGCTGGCAGAACGCTACCCGGACAATGTCCGCTTCGCCGATTTGAGCGGACGGGGAGAACAGTCGATGGTGGATCTGCAGCTCTTTGCCTCGGAGGGCGGCGATGCCGCCGCCCCCTCCGCTCATGCCCTCAGCCATGCACAGGCTCAGCAGGCCATCGCCTCCGGGACTATGAAGGCGGATGAGGGCCGGGAAGCTTCGGATGTGCCGACAACGGCGGCAGTGCAGGAGCCGGAAGAGCGTCCTGCACCGCCCGAACGCCCTGCGCCGCTGCCGCCCATCCCAGCCCTGAGAGAGGGCGCGAACACCGTCCGCGCCCTCCACGCCCGCTGGGCGGCGGAAGAGGCGATGCTTCGCCGGGATATGCCGGATTTTTCGCTCAAGCAGGAGCTGGCAAACCCCGAGATGCGCCGCCTGATGGAGCTGCCCGGGATGCGGATGGGTGACGCCTACCGTCTGGCCCACTACAACGACGCTCTGCGTCAGACCGCCCAGACCGTGGAGCAGGGCGTCGTGGAGCGCATCCGCCAGCGTTCGGCCCGCCCGGCGGAAAACGGTACCAGCCCCGGCGGTGCGGCCATCACCCGGGCCGATGTGGCCAGCATGACCCGCGCCCAGCGTGAGGCACTGGAACGCCGTGCGATGCACGGGGTGAAGATCAGTTTTTGAAAATTTTGATACAGAAAGGACAAATGACATGAAAAGCTACAACCTGAAGATGAACCTCCAGCTCTTTGCCGACCCTTCTGCCAGCCTGCAGAACACCACCGGCACCATGACCAACGAGATGAAGACCTTCTACGAGAAGCGCCTTATCGACCAGGCAGAGCCCCGTCTGGTGCATGACCAGTTCGCGGACTACTATCCCGTACCCCAGAACGGCGGCAAGACCATTGAGTTCCGCAAGTACGACAGCCTGCCCAAGG
>ERZ857521.2249-NODE-2249-length-19119-cov-3.149077_pt1 | contig 19119 bp, 16 predicted proteins | sample MGYA00519701_ERZ857521 | MGnify/ENA primary metagenome ERZ857521 (study PRJEB31778, sample SAMEA3449346) | human gut metagenome | biome: human gut; feature: human-associated habitat; material: faeces | place: United Kingdom | collected 2010/2012 ...
CAAAAATCATGTGTTTTCATGGTTTTCCTCCCTATTCTCTGTGCCCACAGTATAGCCCATTTTTTCCCGTTTTGCAACAGACAAAATACATTCCCCCGGCATAGACTGGCGTGGAGGTATCAGCCTATGAAACAACCATTCTTTACCGGAGCCTGTACGGCACTCGTCACCCCGTTCCTCGGGGGAAAGGTTAACTATCCCATGATGGAGCAGCTGCTGCGGCGGCAAATCGACGCGGGCATCGAAGCCGTGGTGATCTGCGGCACCACCGGAGAGTCCGCCACCCTGTCCGACTGCGAAAAGCTGGAACTGTTCCGCCGGGCAAAGGCATACGTCGGGGACAGCTGTCTCATCATCGCCGGGACCGGGTCAAACTGCACGGAACACGCGGCGGCGCTGAGCCGGGCAGCGGAGGGCGCGGGAGCGGACGCGCTGCTCGTGGTCACCCCCTACTACAACAAGGCCACGCCGGAGGGTCTGCTTGCCCACTACAGCGCAGTCGCCGGAGCGGTACATATCCCGGTCATCGCCTACAACGTTCCCTCCCGTACCGGCGTTGATATTCCCGTGGAGGTCTACGACCGGTTGTCACGCATCCCCAACCTTGCGGGGGTCAAGGAAGCGTCTTCCAGCATCTCCAAAATCGCAAAACTCTGCGCCGCCTGTCCGGATTTCCCTGTCTGGAGCGGCAACGACGATCAGGCGGTCGCGGTAATGTCGCTGGGCGGGCAGGGCATCATTTCGGTTCTGTCCAACGTCGCCCCCGTGGAGACGCAGGCCATGGCGCAGGCGGCGCTGGCAGGAGATTTCGACACCGCCGCCGCATTGCAGGCGGAGCTGCTGCCTCTCATTGAGCTGCTGTTCTGCGAGGTCAACCCCATTCCCGTGAAAGCCGCCATGCAGCTCATCGGCTACGACTGCGGCGGCTGCCGCCTGCCGCTGACGCCTATGAGCGAAGAAAATCTGGAAAAACTGAAAAAATACCTGCTGTAAACGAAAAACGCCGTCCCTCCGGGCGGCGTTCAGAAAACGGTCAGGCCGTCCGCACGTTCTGCGGATGGCCTTCGTTTTCATCAAATTTCGGCTTTCTCTGTAGGCTTAGGGAAACCGGCATCAGGCCAGCACCGCTTTGTGGAAAATCTTCTTGCCCTTGCGGATCTTCACGCCCGCTTTCAGCATCTCCTCCGTCACGGCGAACTGGGCATTGGGCACCTTCTCGTCGTTGACCAGAACGCCGCCCTGCTCCACCAGCTGCCGCGCCTGCTTGTTGGAGGGCGCCAGTCCGCAGGCCACCATCAGGTTCAGAATGCCGATCTTGCCGTCCACCAGCTTGTCGGTGAGGGAGAGGTTGACCTTACCCCCGAACTGCTCGGCGGCCCGCTTCTCCACCTCCCGGAAGATGTCGCCGGGGTTGGCCATGAGCTCCCGGATGGGATAGGCCTCGGCGGGGTGGAAGGGGAGGGCGGCCATGGGCTCCACCTTGGACAGATCAATGGTGATCATGCTGTCATAATAGGCGCCCTCCTGGGGATGGAGGGCCTCATAGGCCTCGGGCCGGCCGTGGATGGCCAGGTACTCCTCCACCGCGCCGTCGGTCTCCCAGATGGAGGACAGGCAGGCGGTTTCGGTGGTCATCACGTCGATGCCGATGCGGTAGTCCATGGGCAGGCCCGCGATGCCGGGGCCGGCGAACTCCAGGACCTTGTTCTTCACAAAGCCGTTTTTATACACGGCGCCGCAGAGGGCGATGGCCACGTCGTGGGGGCCCACCCCCTGGGCGGGGGAACCGGTGAGGTAGACCAGCACCACCTGGGGGGAGGCGATGTCATAGGTGTTTTTCAGCAGCTGCTTCACGATCTCCGGGCCGCCTTCGCCCACGCCCATGGTACCCAGAGCGCCGTAACGGGTGTGGCTGTCGGAGCCGAGGATCATGCGGCCGCAGCCGGCCATCATCTCCCGCGCATACTGGTGGATCACCGCCTGATTGGCGGGGACGTAGTTTCCGCCGTACTTCACGGCGGCAGACAGGCCGAAGGCGTGGTCGTCCTCGTTGATGGTGCCGCCCACGGCGCAGAGACTGTTGTGACAGTTGGTGAGAACGTAAGGCACCGGGAACTCCCGCAGGCCGCTGGCCTTGGCGGTCTGAATGATGCCCACATAGGTGATGTCGTGGGAGATGAGACTATCGAAGGTCAGGTGAAGCTGGCCCTCCCACGGCCCCCGGTGGTGACGGCGGAGGATCTGATAGGCCATGGTCTTATCCCGGCCGCTGCCGGCGGCGGGGATCGGTACGGGTACGCCGCCCTGCAGCATGACGCTGCCGCTGTGCAGTTGGATCATCGGTAAGCACCCCTTTTCGGATGATGGTTTTGTTGGATACAGTATAACACAAAAAAACCAGGATGCAAGAGAAAATGAATGAATAAAATGAAATTCTTGCAATTTCTCCGTGAGCAGGCTGGAGATTATCCAATATAAATAGGTTATGCATGGATATTTTGAAAGTTACAAAAATTTTTCTTGCAAAATGGAGAAAAATGAGATACAATACGGGAAAATCACAGCCGCCGGGGAAACAGGCCGCCGGGGAAGGGAGCAGGAAATGAAGGAAAACGGCGTCATTCAGGAGTACACCGGGTCGCTGAGCCGTCAGATCCGGGAGGAATATCACATCAGTGAGGAATATTACCACGGCGAGATCAAACGGGGTCTGCGCAATAGCGACGGCACCGGCGTTATGGTGGGCGTCACCAAGGTGGGCAGCGTGCAGGGCTATCTGCTGCAGGACGGCCAGCGCATCCCCATCCCCGGAAGGCTTTACTACCGGGGCATCGAGCTCAACGACATTGTGGAGGCCCACCGGGCGGAGGGAACCTTCGGGTTCGAGGAGGTGGCGTATCTGCTGCTGATGGGATATCTGCCCTCGCAGGGGGAACTGCGGCACTTCAATGAGATCATGAACCGGGCCAGAAAACTGCCGGAGGGCTTCACCGAGGGGATGATCATGCGGCGCACCAGCGGCAACATCATGAATGAACTGGGCCGCAGCATCCTGTCGCTGTACTCCTACGACCCGGATCCGGACGATCTGTCGGTGGACAATCTGCTGCGCCAGTCGGTGGAGCTCATCGGGTATTTTCCCTCCATCGTGGCCAATGCCTACGCCGTCAAGCGCCACCATTTCGGCGGCGAGTCCCTGCACATCCACTACCCGGAGGAGGGACTCAGCACGGCGGAGAACTTCCTGCGGATGATCCGTCCGGATAAAAGCTACACCGAGGAGGAGGCCCATCTGCTGGATATGATGCTGATGCTCCATGCCGAGCACGGCGGCGGCAACAACTCCACCTTCGTGTGCCGGGCGCTGTCCTCCAGCGGTACGGATACTTACAGCGCCATCGCCGGAGCGGTGGGCTCCCTGAAGGGGCCGCTCCACGGCGGCGCCAACGCCAAGGTCATGGAGATGTTCCACTACATTCAGGAGAATGTGGATCCCCACGACGACGGATCCATCCGGGACTATCTGGTGCGTCTGCTGGACGGGGAGGCCGGGGATCGCTCCGGCAAGCTCTACGGTTTGGGCCACGCCGTGTACACCCTGTCGGATCCCCGTGCGGTGCTGCTGAAGAAGTATGCCCGGCATATGGCCCAGATCAAGGGGTACGAGGAGGAGTTCGACCTGCTGCAGAAGGTGGAGGAGCTGGGTATCCCGCTGGTGCAGGAGCGGCGTCACAGCGACACCCCCATGTGCGCCAATGTGGATATGTACTCCGGGCTGGTGTATACCATGCTGGACATCCCGGAGGACGTGTTCACGCCGCTGTTCGCCTCCGCCCGTATTGCAGGCTGGTGTGCCAACCGCATGGAGGAGGTCATCACCGGTCACCGCATCATGCGGCCGGCCTACCGGGCCGTCACCATTCGGGGCCACTACGTCCCCATGGAGGAGCGTACCTCCCGCATCAAGGAATTTGACCTGTAAGTGAAAGCTCCCCCTCCTGCCGATGCAGGAGGGGGAGTTTTATGAGAAAAATGATAACAAATGGTAAAATTATGGCGGAAATATACGATTTGTTTACGCCAGGAAGCCCTTGAGGATGGTCTCCTCCGCTTCCTCCGGGGAAAGACCCAGTGTCTCCAGCTTCAGCAGCTGATCCCCGGCGATCTTGCCGATGGCGGCCTCGTGGATCAGCTGGGCGTCCGGACAGTTGGCGGTGATGGCGGGAATGGACTCGATGTGGGCCTGCCCCATGATGATGGAGTCGCACTGCACATGGCCGAAGCACTGGCTGTTGCCCACCATCACCGGGTGGAACACCTGACGGGAGGTGTCCTGCGCCACGGAGCGGGAGATGACACGGCCCTTGGCCCCCTCGCCGTTGAGCTGGATGGTCATGTCGCTCTCGGCGGTCTGGGCCCCGTGGGTCAGCAGGCGCTCCGTCACCACCACCTCGCTGCCGGCCTCGCAGTAGAACTGGGTGTCTCGCAGGGTGGAGTCGATGCCCCGGATCTGGATGGTGTCCATCTGCATGGTGGAGTTCTCCCCCAGATAGACAATAGTCTGGGGGTTCATGATGTTCTTGCCGGTCTCGCCCTTGGCGTCCTCGCCGTAGAGCTTCATCTTTTTGATCAGGTCCTCGGCGTTCTTCTCCTCCTCACCCTGCTCCTTGACGAACCAGTCCAGGAACTGCATCGTCCGAAAATCCTTGGCGCTGTAAGCGGCTTCATACAGCGTGTGGATCAGGCCGGTGACATACCGCTCGTGCTCCAGCCCCAGCTCCAGCACCCGCAGGCGGCTGGTCAGCTCCCTGTCGGGCTTGGCGATGGCCTCCAGCGTCACCTTTCCGCCGTTGTTCTGGAGATACTGCACCATCAGCATGGCGTGATCCCGCTCTTCCTGCGCCTGGATCTTGTACCAGTTGGCAAAGCCATCCAGGCCCTCCTCCTCATAGTAGATGGAGAAATCCAGGTACAGATAGGCGGAATAAAACTCCTTGTTGACCTGCTCGTTGAGCAGCTGCGCGACCTTTGCGTCCAGCATAAAAAACAACTCCTTTTTCTTTTTTCTGAAACTCTTTCTGAGTCAAGATCCTCCCCCTCTGTTCCCCGCTCTGGTGCGGGACAGACAGACGGATCAGGACCCCGACCTCTCCACGATCTGCCTCTATCCTAACACAGAACCGGGCATCCGGCAACCTCGATCCCATCTACTCCCTTTTACCTTTTGGGCTGATGTGTTCCAACTCCGTCGATTTCACTATGCGTTGATTAAGGCATAAAAATATGTTAAAGTAAATAAAAAGATAAATCTGAAGTTGTGGAGGTAAGAACAATGAAAAAATACGAATATAAGGTTACAACAATAGCGACAACTATACCTATAACGACAAAAGGATATGAAAAAATAATACAAGAATTTGAAACAAAATTGAACGAACTTGGAAGTGAAGGCTGGGAATTTGTTCAGCGAGTGGATAGTCTTTTTTTCTTCAAGAGAGAACTTGAGTAAATTAGAATTTGTCAACTGTTCCTGCCAAGGATTGCCCCATCGTTGAAATGACGATGGGGCAATATTTATATACTAAATCAGTCCAAAGGGTAATAGGGATCCCATCCATCTGTGCAGACCGTTCCATCGGTCACCCCAGCATGGCGAACAGGTCCAGCTGGCTGGTGGCCGGCATATCTCCGAAAGCCCCCGCCTCCGTCAGCTTGTCGATGTGGGTCTTGGAGACCTTGGGGCAGGCAGCGGAGACCTCCTCCACAGAGATGAACCTCCGTCCCTTAGCCTGCTCCGCCAGAGACAGGGCCGCCGTTTCCCCCAGCCCCGCCACCGAGATGAAGGGCGGGATCAGCGCCTTGTGTTCCTCGTCCACCCGGAAGTGGAGGGCGTCCGACAGGTACAGGTCCATCCTTCGGAAGGTGAATCCACGCAGATAGAACTCATAGCACACCTCCAGGGTGGTAAGCATGTCCTGCTCCACCGCGGAGGCGTCCTTGTCCTTGGCGATGATCTCCCTCATCTTCTTCTGGCACACATCCATCCCCTGGCACATGAACTCCTGGTCAAATGCCTTGGCCCGGATGGAGAAGTAGGCGGCGTAAAAGGCCAGAGGCCGGTGGACCTTGAACCAGGCGATGCGGAAGGCCATCATCACATAGGCCACCGCATGGGCCTTGGGGAACAGATAGGCGATCTTCTTGCAGGAGCCGATGTACCAGTCAGGCACCCCGTGCTCCTTCATCTCCTCCTCCGCCCCCTCCGGCAGGCCGCGGCCCTTCCGCACCGCCTCCATGATCTTGAAGGAGCGCTTGGGGTCCATCCCCTTGGAGATCAGGAACAGCATGATGTCGTCCCGGCAACCGATGGCCTCGCTGACCTTGGCGGTGCCCGAGGTGATCAGGTCCTTGGCGTTGCCCAGCCACACGTCGGTTCCGTGGGAGAAGCCGGACAGGCGGACCAGGATATCGAACTGGTTGGGCTGGGTGTCCTCCAGCATCCCCCGGACGAAGGAGGTGCCGAACTCCGGGATGGCAGTGCCGCCGGTGGGCCCCAGGATCTTGTCGTTCTCATAGCCCAGCACCTTGGAGGACTGGAAGATAGACATGGTCTCCGGGTCATCCAGTGGGATCTTCTGGGGGTCCACCCCAGTCAGGTCCTGAAGCATTCGGATCATAGTGGGGTCATCGTGTCCCAGCATGTCCAGCTTCAGCAGGTTGGACTCCATGGAGTGATATTCGAAGTGGGTGGTGACGATATCGGTATTGGGGTCGTCCGCCGGGTGCTGTACGGGACAGAAGTCATAGATCTCCTTGTCCTGGGGGATGACCACCATGCCGCCGGGGTGCTGGCCGGTGGTGCGCTTGACGCCGGTGCAGCCGATGGCCAGGCGGTTCTCCTCCGCCTTGGAGGCCGTCCTCCCCCGCTCCTCCAGGTACTTCTTCACATAGCCGAAAGCCGTCTTTTCCGCCACCGTACCAATGGTCCCGGCTCGGAACACGTGGGTCTGTCCAAACAGCTCAAAGGTGTACCGGTGGGCGCTGGACTGGTACTCGCCGGAGAAGTTCAGGTCGATATCGGGCACCTTGTCTCCCCCGAAGCCCAGAAAGGTCTCGAAGGGGATGTTGAAGCCGTCCTTCACATAGGGCGTGCCGCAGACGGGACAGTTCATATCGGGCATATCCGCCCCGCACCCGTAGGGGTGGGCGGGGTCCTGGGCGTAGTCAAAGTCCGAGTGCTTGCACTTGGGGCAGCGGTAGTGGGCGGGCAGGGAGTTGACCTCAGTGATGCCCGACATGAATGCCACCAGAGAGGAGCCCACCGATCCACGGGAGCCCACCAGATAGCCGTGCTCCAGGGAGTTCTGCACCAGCTTCTGGGCGGACATGTAGATCACGTCGTACTTGCAGCGGATGATATCCCCCAGCTCCACGTTGATGCGGTCCACCACGATCTGGGGCGGCTCCTCGCCGTAGAGCTCATGGGCCTTGCCCCATACCAGCCGCTTCAGCTCCCCGTCGGAGTCCTCAAGCTTGGGGGCAAACAGTCCTTTGGGCAGGGGCTCAATGGGCTCGCACCAGTCCGCGATGAGATTGGTATTCCTCACCACCACGTCGTAGGCGGTCTCCTTCCCCAGATAGGAAAATTCCTCCAGCATCTCGGTGGTGGTCTTGAAGTAGATGGGCAGGGGCTCGTCCGCGTCCTCAAAGCCCTTGGAGGCCAGAAGGATGTGGCGGTATATCTCGTCCTCCGGGTCCAGGAAGTGGACGTCGCCGGTGGCGCACACCGGCTTGCCCAGCTCCTTCCCCAGGGCCACGATGGCCCGGTTGAAGTCCCGCAGCTCCTCCTCTGTGCGGACCATCCCCTTGCGGAGCATGAACATATTGTTGCACAGGGGCTGGATCTCCAGATAATCGTACCAGGAGGCGATGCGCTTGAGCTCCTCCCAGTCCTTGCCGTCCGCCACCGCCCGGAAGAGCTCGCCCGCCTCGCAGGCGGAGCCCAGGATCAGCCCCTCCCGGTTCTCGTTGATGACGCTTTTGAGCATGATGGGGTAACGCTTGAAGTAGTCCAGATGTCCCAGGGAGATGAGCTTGTACAGGTTACGCAGACCGGTCTGGTTCCGCGCCAGCACGATTAGGTGCTTGGGCTGGCGCTTGGCCTTTCCTCCCTTGCGCAGGTGGACCATGGCCCCGTTGATCTCCCCCAGGTGGCGCAGGCCCATCTCCTCCAGCATCTTAAAGAACGGGGGCAGCATGTAGCCCACCGTGGCCGCGTCGTCGCTGGCCCGGTGGTGATTGAAGGCGGGCAGGTGCAGGTGCTCCGCCACGATGTCCAGCTTGTACTTGCCCAGGTCAGGCAGCAGGTTCTGGGCCAGGATCAGGCTGTCGATGGAGGGATTGTGGAAGGGAATGCCGTATTTCCGGCAGCCGGCGGCGATAAAGCCCATGTCGAAGTCGGCGTTGTGGGCCGCCAGGGGCCGGTCCCCGGCAAAAGCCAGGAAAGCCCGCAGGGCCTCCTCCTGGGAGGGGGCCCCCACCAGCATCTCATCGGTGATACCGGTCAGGCGGATGATCTCCGGACTCAGGATGCGGCCGGGGGAGACAAAGGTGTTGAAGCGGTCGGTGATCTCCCCGTTTTTCAGCACTACGGCGCCGATCTCGATGATGACCTCGTACTTCCGGTTCAGCCCTGTGGTCTCGATGTCGAAGCAGACGATCTCCTGGTCAAAGGGCTGTTCTGTTTCCCCGTGGACCACTACTCTGTCATCCACGTCGTTGATGTAGTACGCCTCCACGCCGTACAGGATCTTGATATTTTTGGCGGAGTGCCACGCATCCGGGAAGGACTGGGCCACCCCGTGATCGGTGATGGCGATGGCCCGGTGGCCCCAGGCCTCCGCCCGCTTGACCACGTTTTTGTCCGGCCCCAGCTTGGGACCGACCGAGGTGAGGGCGTCCATAGCGGACATGGTGGTGTGCAGGTGGAGCTCCACCCGCTTTTCCGGCGCGTCATCCATCTTCATAGGCTTGGGCACCGCCATGATGGACATGGGCTCCAGCACCATGTCGCCGTAGAACCGGTCCATGTTCAGCCGGCCCTGGATCTGGAGGTGCATCCCCTTCTTGACCCCGTCCACGATGGGCTTGCCCTCGTCTCCGGGGAAGAATTTGTTCACCCGAATGGAGCCGGTGTAGTCGGTCAGATCGAAGGCCACCACCCAGGCGCCCCGCTTTTTCAGCTCCCGGTTGTCCACGGCAAAGACATCGCCCTCGATGACCACCATGCCCATGTCCAGCTCCAGCTCCCCGATGGGGGTGGGCCGCTTCTTGATGACATGCCCGAAAATCGTCTTGCCGGAGGGCTTGCCCTCCCCTTTTCCCTTGGGTCTGGCCGCCGGCGCGCTCCCCCGGGCCTTCCGCAGCGCCTCCCGCCGAATGGCCTCCGTCCGCGCGAAGGCGTCCATCTCCGGTGCCGTGCTCTCCCCCTGCCGAGGATGGGCCGGGCGGGTCTGGGGCGCGGAGGCAGGCACAGAAGGAGCCGCCGGTGCCGGCGCTTCGGCGGGGGTCTCCGGCTCCGGGGCCGCCATCTGAAACTTCACTGAGGCGAGCCCGTAGCACCGGGCCACGGCCTCCTCTGCCTGGCGGATCAGATTGGCCCCGGCTCCCCTGGCCCCATCCAGGGTCACCAGGGCGCTCCGGCTGGCCTTGTCAATGGCCGCGGCCACAATGACCCAGCCCTCTACGGCCTCCGCCAACTCCTGCCACTGGCACAGGGCAGCAAACATTTGTAAAAATGGGATCTTCTTGGACATGATGCAGATGCTCCTTGCGCTTGATTCTCAGTCAGTGGGATGGTGGAGCGCCCCCTGTGTTACAGTTCCTCGATCAGGGCAAACAGCTCGTCCACCAGCCGGTCCTGGGGGACCTTTTTCACGATCTCCCCTTTTCGGAACAGGAGGCCTTCGCCGATGCCGCCCGCGATCCCGCAGTCGGCGGCAGACGCCTCCCCCGGCCCGTTGACGGCACAGCCCATCACCGCCACCGTGATGGGCTTGTCCACCCCCTTCAGCCGCTCCTCCACCTGGGTAGCCAGGCCGATCAGATCGATGCGGGTCCGCCCGCAGGTGGGACAGGAGACCAGCTCTGCCCCCTCCCGCCGGACCCCGGCGGCCTTCAGGATGTCCCGGGCCGCGTAGACCTCCTCCACCGGGTCGGCGGAGAGGGAGACCCGCATGGTGTCCCCGATCCCCAGGGCCAGCAGGCCCCCGATGCCCACCGCAGACTTCAGGGTGCCCATCCGGACCGTCCCGGCCTCGGTAACGCCAATATGTAAAGGATAATTGCTTTTCTCTCTCATCAGCTGATAGGCCCGCATGGTCATGGGGACGCCGGAGGACTTCAGCGACACACAGATGTCGTCAAAATCGAATTTGTTCAGCAGACGGATGTGGCCGAAGGCTGACTCCACCATGGCCTCCGGACAGACGCCGCCGTATTTGGCCAGCAGTCCCTTCTCCAGAGAGCCGCCATTGACACCGATGCGGATTGGGATGCCCCGCAGACGGCAGGCGTCTGCCACCGCCTTGACCCGGTCCTCTCCACCGATATTGCCCGGATTGATGCGGACCTTGTCCGCTCCGGCCGCGATGGCCTCCAGGGCCAGCTTATAGTCGAAGTGGATATCCACCACCACTGGGAGCGGACTGGCCTCCTTGATCTTGGCCACCGCCCGGGCGGCGGCCCGATCAGGGACCGCCACCCGCACGATCTGACATCCAGCCGCAGCCAGGGAACGGATCTGGGACAGGGTGGACTCCACATCGTCGGTGCGGGTATTGGTCATGGACTGGATGGTGACCGGCGCCCCGCCGCCGATGGGGATGCCGCCCACATGGATCTGTCTGGTCATTGAAACCTCTTCCTTTCCCATATCTGGTCCGGCTAGACGCCGAACAGCTTGCCCACGTCGCTGAAAGTCACAGCCAGAGACAGGGTCAGCAGCAGGGCCAGCCCCGCCATATGGACGTACCCCTCATACTTTGGGTCGATCTTTCTGCGGAACAGCCCGAAGAGCAGGCCGTTCAGGAACAGAAAGAAAATGCGTCCCCCATCCAGCGCGGGGAGGGGCAGCAGATTCATCACCGCCAGGTTCACTGCGATCAGCGCAGACAGGTAGAGGATGTTATACACCGCGTCCCCCACCGTCTCAGACTGGGTCCCCACCTGGGAGATGGTGGTCACGATGCCCACCGGGCCTGACAGGTCCCGCAGTCCAACCACCCCGGAGACCAGATCTCCCAGGCTGATCCAGACCGTGCGCACAAAATCCAGGCTGTTGTACCAGCTGTACAGCAGCTTGCTGCCCAGGGTGGCGGGGATGATCTCCCGCCCCACGCTGATCCCCCGCAGGTATGTGGTCTTCCCCTCCTCATCCGTGCGGGCCTGGAGGGGCATCTCAACGCCGTCCAGGCGGACCTTCTCGCCGTCCCGGAGCACCACGAAATCCAGGGTATCCCCTGCCCGACCGAGAAAGAAGGTCAGGTTATTATAATTGTAGATCCGGTGTCCGTCCAGGGAGTAGACCACGTCCCCGGGCTGGAGCCCGCTGTCCTCCACACCGTAGCCCTCCAGAAAGCCGTCTATGGTGGGCAGCACGAAACCGGTGGCCTGGGAAAAAAGGATCAGGATCAGCACAAAGCCGGTCAGAAAATTCATGAAAGCCCCGGCGCAGAGGATGACGATCTTTTTCCACCCGCTGGCCCGGCCGAAGGCCCGGGGGTTGTCGCTCTCCTCATCCTCCCCCTCCATGGCGCAGTATCCGCCGATGGGCAGGGCACGAATGCTGTAAAGTGTCTCCCCCTTCTCCTTCTTCCAGAGAGCGGGCCCCATGCCCACCGCGAACTCATTCACCTGCACCCCCAGCAGCTTGGCGGTGGCAAAATGCCCCAGCTCATGGGTGGCGATCAGCACGCCGAAGATCAGTACCGCGATGACAACATAAAAAAGAACAGAACCGAGCATAGAACCTCCAAAAGAAAATCAGTCTGGACCTTGTCTCATACGGCGCGGGCCGCCCGGTCCGCCTCCAGAATGTCCTCCAGAGTGGGCCGCTGGACCACAGGGACCTGATCCATGGCCCGGGCGACCTGTTCTGCGATGTCCAGGAACCCGATCTTCCCCTCCAGGAACCGGGCCACCGCCGCCTCATTGGCCCCATTTAAGATGGCCCCCGCCGTGCCGCCTGTCCGCGCTGCCTCCAGTGCCAGGGGAAGGCAGCGGAATGTATCCAGATCCGGCGTGCCGAAGGTGAGCGGCCCACAGTTCCACAGGTCCAGCGGTGAGGCCGGTCCTGGGATGCGCTCAGGCCAGGTCAGGGCGTATTGGATGGGCAGACGCATGTCCGGCGTCCCCAGCTGGGCGATCATGGCATTATCACAGTATTCCACAAGGGAGTGGATAATACTCTCCCGGTGGATCACAATGGAAATTTTCTCCGGAGGCATGTGGTACAGGTGCATCGCCTCGATAAATTCCAGGCCCTTATTCATTAGAGTGGCGGAATCCACAGTGATCTTGGCCCCCATGGACCAGTTTGGATGCTGTAAGGCGTCCTCCCTTGTCATTCCTTTCAGCTCTGAGGCCGTACGCCCATAAAAGGGCCCCCCGGAGCAGGTCAGGATCAGCCTCTTCACACCTCCCCGGTCCCGGCAGCCCTCCAGGCTCTGGAAGAGGGCGGAGTGCTCCGAGTCCACCGGCAGGATCTCCGCGCCGGACGCCTCCGCTGCCGACATCACCAGCTCCCCCGCACATACCAGGGTCTCCTTGTTGGCCAGGGCGATGCGCTTTCCCTCCCGGATGGCGGCCAGGGTGGGGCGCAGCCCCACCATCCCCACCACTGCGGTGAGCACAGTGTCCGCACCGGGCAGGGAGGCGGCCTCCAGCAGCCCCTCCATTCCGGCGGCCACCCGGACCCCCGTGTCCGCCAGGCGGACCTTCAGATCAGCTGCGGCGTCCTCCTCCATCAGGACGGCCAGCTCCGGCCGGAACCGGCGTGCCTGCTCCTCCAGCTCCCGGACGCTCCGGTTGGCAGTCAGCGCCGCCGCACGCATGCCACAGGCGGCAATCACATCCAATGATTGCCGCCCGATGGAACCGGTGGAGCCCAATATTGAAATACATCTGCTCATATGACAAAACTCCTCGCTGACCACCGTATCCGCCTAAAAGGCTGGAAACAGCGTCACCATCAGCCAGAGAGCCGGAGCCGCAAAGGTCATGCTGTCGAAGCGGTCCAGCATCCCGCCATGGCCAGGGATCACATTTCCATAGTCCTTGATCCCATACTGACGCTTGATGAGAGAGAAAGACAGATCCCCCAGCTCTGTAATGGCGCTTCCCACGAGCCCGTAGACCACCATCAGAGGGAAATTCACTTCTATCCCGCCGAACTGATGCAAAATGGCTCCGTAGAGCAGCATGAACAGCCCCCCGAACAGGATGCCGCCGGCATAGCCCTCCAGTGATTTGTTGGGGCTGACCCGAGTGATGCCTTTGTGCTTCCCAAAGAACACCCCCACGAAGTAGGCGCCCGCATCCGTGAGGAAAGCGGAGATCACCGGCAGCAGGACCAGATATCTGCCGCTCTCCATCCCCTTGAGCAGCACCAGCGTGGACAGGAACGCCGGGATCACGATCCCGCCGAACATACACACCAGCAGATCCTCCAGGGAGATCGCGCTGCCGCTGTCAAAGCGGCGGATGGCCCCCAGAAAAAGAGCGGCCATCAGCAGCAGGGACAGGGCAGCCAGGGACCAGTTCCCCCACCCCAGCCAGAAGGTCAGGGGGATCAGGCCGGCCGCCGCCGCCGTGTAGACATACATTCCATTGTGGTGGGCCACCTTGGTGGCCCTCAGCAGCTCAAAGGACGCCCGCGCGGTGATGCATGCCAGCAGTACCGCGAGAAAGACGGGCGGCAGAAAGAACAGGACAACAAAAAACAGCGGGGCCAATACTACAGCCGAGAGGATGCGCGTCACCATTTCTCAAATACCTCCAAATCGCCGGGCCCGGCTCTGATAGCTGGCGATGGCCCGCAGCAGCTCTGCTTTGCTGAAATCCGGCCACAGCACATCCGTAAAGTAGAACTCCGCATAGGCGGACTCCCACAGCAGGAAATTGGATAGGCGCAGCTCCCCGCTGGGGCGGATAATCAGGTCCGGGTCCGGCACCCCGCGGGAGAACAGGTAGCCGGAGAAGTTCTCCTGTGTCAGGTGGTTGGGGTCCGCCCTCCCCTCTACACAGTCCAGGGCATAGGCCCGGGCGGCCCGGAGGATCTCGTCCCGTCCGCCATAATTCAGGCAGATATTCACCTGACAGCCGTCGTACCTCTTGGAGATGCGTCGGGTCTGCTCACACAGGTCCCGGAGCTCCTGGGACAGCGGAGAGAGGTCCCCGAAAAACTCCATCTTCACCTTGTCCCGTTCCATCTGTCCGATGGCCTCCAGCAGATACTTCTTCAGCAGGCCCATGATGGCGCCCACCTCATCCTCCGGCCGCTTCCAGTTTTCCGTGGAAAAGGCATAGACCGTCAGATACTCCAGGCCGATCTCCTTGCAGTAGGTGGCGATGGTGCGGAAAGTCTCCGCCCCGGCGGCATGTCCCGCCGAACGGGGCAGCCCCCGCTTTTTGGCCCACCGGCCATTTCCATCCATGATAATGGCGATATGCCGGGGCAGGTCCTGAAAGTCAACCTGTACCTCCGGCTGAGGCTTCTTTGTAAACAGCGGCATATCTGATCTTCCTTACCCAAACAAAATGCTGAGAGCGCACGTGCAGAATGAAGAATGAACGTCTTGAGAACATTCCGCATCCTGCATTGTGCAGCCCGCATCGCTCAGACCGCCATCAGCTCCTGCTCCTTTTTCGCGGTCAGCTCATCCACCTCTTTGCACCGCTTGTCGGTCAGGTCCTGAAGCTCCTTTTCCAGCTGCTTCTGGTCATCTTCGGTGATCTCGCTCTTCTTGACCTGTTTTTTGATCTCATCCATGGCCTCGCGCCGGATGTTCCGAAGGGCCACCTTGCCCTCCTCACCGTACTTGTGCACCTGCTTGGTCAGATCCCGGCGGCGCTCCTCTGTCAGCTGGGGGAAGCCCAGGCGGATCACCCGGCCGTCGTTCTGGGGATTGATGCCCAGGTCAGAGGTCTGGATGGCCTTCTCGATCGCCTTGAGCAGGGTGCCGTCCCAGGGCTGGATCATCAGGGTGCGGGGGTCGGGGGAGGAGATGGCCGCCACCTGGTTGAGCGGGGTGGGCGTGCCGTAGTACTCCACGAAAATACGGTCCAGCACGCCGGCATTGGCCCGTCCGGCACGGACAGAGGCGAAGTTGGCCTTGACCACTTCGATGGTCTTCTGCATCTTGGCATCGTAAACTTTTGTCTCAGGGCTCATCGTCGAATCTTCCTTTCTGTTGTCAGCTGGCGCCTTGGTTCAGCCTTTTACAATGGTTCCGATCTTCTCTCCCATGACCGCCCGGATGATGTTCTGAGGGTCCTTCAGAGCGAAGAGCAGCACCGGGATCTTGTTGTCCATGGAGAGCGAGGTGGCGGTGGAGTCCATCACCTGGAGATGCTGAGCCAGCACGTCGTCGTAGGTGATGGTGTCGTATTTGACCGCCTTGGGGTCCACCTTGGGGTCGGCTGAATAAACTCCGTCGATGTTCTTGGCCAGGAGGATCACATCGGCGTCGATCTCCGCCGCCCGCAGGACCGCAGCTGTGTCCGTGGAGAAGAAGGGGTTCCCCGTGCCGCAGCCGAAGATGACCACCCGGCCCTTGTCCAGGTGCCGGATGGCTCTGGAGCGGATATAGGGCTCCGCCACCGCCCGCATCTCGATGGCAGTCTGGACCCGGACGTCCACTCCCTTCTGCTCCAGCACGTCCGCCAGGGCCAGGGCGTTGATGCTGGTGGCCAGCATCCCCATGTGGTCGGCCCGGACCCGTTCCATCCGGTCGCCGCCGTCCTTCAGCCCGCGCCAGAAGTTTCCGCCGCCTACCACGACGCCCACCTGCACGCCCAGCTGGGTGCACTCCTTGATGACCTCGCACACCTGTCCGATCACGTTGAAGTCCAGTCCCCGGGAGGCATCCCCCGCCAGGGCCTCGCCGCTGATCTTCAGCAGCACGCGTTTATACTTTGGCTGTTCCATTGGAAACACTCCTCGCATCAAGATCAATGATTCATCCCTATTCTAATATAATTCTCCTCTTTTGCATAGGGGGTACGGCAAAGTTTTTCATTTTCCCTGGAGGAGCACCGGGACACCCCCTCCCGCATAGTGTGAAGCGGGGGGAGCCGTCAGTGCGCTCCCCGCCTATCACAGCGGCGCGTGACCCGCGCCGGGAAAGGAACAGTACATTGGCACAGGCACTGTTATGGGCCGCCGGCGGAACAGGGTTCACCGCTCTGCTCACCGCCCTGGGGGCGGCCACCGTATTTTTCTTCCGGAGCCGCCCTGACCCCACGGTCCACCGGATCTTCCTGGGGTTCGCCGCCGGCGTGATGATCGCCGCCAGCATGTGGAGCCTCCTGATCCCCGCCATCGAGGAGGCGGAGGCCATGGGCATGGTGGGATGGGTCCCGGCCGCTGGGGGGTCCGTCCTGGGCATCGCCTTCCTGCTGGCCATGGACGCCCTGCTCCCCCAGCTCACCCCTGAATCCTTCCGCCATCTGGGCCGCCGGACCCCCCTTCTGGTCCTGGCCGTCACTCTCCACAACATCCCGGAGGGGATGGCGGTGGGCATCTCCTTTGCGCTGGCCTCCCAGGGGGACACCCCCGCCCAGCTCACCGCCGCCGTCGCTCTGGCCCTGGGTATCGGCATCCAGAACTTCCCCGAGGGGGCTGCCATCGCCCTGCCTCTGCGCCAGGAAGGGCTCAGCCGGGCCAAATCCTTTTGGATGGGGGCCCTGTCCGGCGTCGTGGAGCCCATTTTCGCCCTGCTCACCGTTCTGATGGTAGGCAGCCTCCAGCCGCTGATGCCCTGGCTGCTCTCCTTTGCAGCCGGCGCCATGCTGTATGTGGTCGTGGAGGAGCTGATCCCGGGCGCCCACCTGGAGGACCACTCCTCCCGGGGCGGAACTCTGGGGGTAATGGCCGGGTTCCTGCTCATGATGATCCTGGACGTAGCCCTGGGCTGAGTCTACAAATATGTAAAGCCGCCCTGAGGCGGCTGTTCACAGGTCCTTTTTGATCTGGCGCAGGGCGTTCTTCTCCAGGCGGGACACCTGGGCCTGGGAGATCCCCACCTCGGTGGACACCTCCATCTGGGTCTTTCCCTGAAAAAAACGGAGGGACAGGATGCGCTTCTCCCGGTCCGACAGCTTGGCAATGGCTTCCCGCAGTGCGATCTGCTCCAGCCAGTTCTCGTCCGTGTTTTTGCTGTCCCGCACCTGATCCATGACACAGATGCTATCCCCGCTGTCGGAGTACACCGGCTCGTAGAGGGAGACCGGGTCCACGATGGCATCCAGGGCAAAGACCACTTCCTCCCGCTTGAGCTCCAGCATCCTGGCTATCTCGTCTACGGTTGGCTCCCGCTGGTGCTCGGCCATATAGGCCTCCTTGGCCTGGAGCACCTTGTACGCCGTGTCCCGCATGGCCCGGGACACCCGCATGGTGCTGTTATCCCGGAGGTACCGCCGGATCTCCCCCACGATCATGGGCACGCCATAGGTGGAGAAGCGCACGTCCAGATCCGTGTTGAAGTTGTCGATGGCCTTGATGAGGCCGATGCACCCCACCTGGAACAGGTCGTCCGCGTTCTCCCCCCGGTTGGCAAAGCGCTGGATCACCGAGAGGACCAGCCGCAGGTTGCCCGCGATCAGTTCCTCCCGGGCCTTCATGTCCCCCTGCTTGGCCCGGAGCAGGAGGGCCTGGGTCTCATCGTTTTTCAGGACCTTCAGCTTTGACGTGTTTACCCCGCAGATCTCCACCTTGTTTTGCATCTGTTGGAACCTCCTGCCATGATACTGTGCTTTCAGTATCTCCGGGACAGAGGGTTTCATACCGCGGGGAGCGGCTTAAAAATTTTAACGCTCGACAGGGTTCGATGGAATTTCAGGAACAGCCGGAAAGCGGGACAGCAGGCAGTACGCGCTCTGCCCCGGCCCCCATCTGGGGCCGGGGCAGAGCGCAGCCGTTCAGGCCGTCACAGTTCCTTGACCGCGCCGCTGCGGGACAGGGCCTCCGCCGCGGCTACCGAGACCGCCAGGCCGAAAACGCCCTGGATCAGGTTGCCCGGGATGGCGGCCGCCGCTCCCAGGCCGAATCCAAGGACCACTCCTTCATAGGCGAAGTAGCCCGCCACCATCACCGCCTCCCCCGCCAGGGCGCCGCCGATGCGGGCGGCCAGCCCCCGCTTTTCTCCGGCTGCCGCCCGGAATACTGCCCAGGCGCAGACCGCCATGCATGCTTTGATCACAAAGGTACCAGGTGCATACAGAGGGTATCCGCTGACCAGGTCGGCCAGCATAGAGCCAAGCCCAGCCGCCGCGCCGCCGTACATTGGACCCAGCACCCACCCGGCCAGCAACACCACGCAGTCCCCCAGGTTGACATAGCCCCCCGTGGCAGGCACTGGGATCTTGACGATCATGGTCATCACACAGGTCAGCGCCGCAAACAGCGCCGCGTACACCAGCTTTCTCGTTTTTTCTCCAATCATCTCGTTCTACGCTCCTTTTGTCCTGTTCACAGGAAAAATGTCCTTGCATTTTTCCGCTGTCTGTATTTTAATCTTATCTGGTCTGATGAAAAGGTCCAGTTTCGTTCTTTTTTATCAGGCCAGATAGGAGGGCAACCATGCTCACATATGATCTGGACCGGCGGGGGACCATCCCCCGCTATGACTACCTCTGCCGCTGCATCCGGGATGACATCCTCTGCGGCCGCCTGACCGCCGGGAGCCGGCTCCCCTCTCGGCGGAGCCTTGCGGAGCACCTGAAGGTCAGTGCCGTCACGGTGGAGAGCGCCTATGCTCAGCTGGCCGCGGAGGGATACATCGTTTCCCGGGAAAAGAGCGGCTATTTCGTCTCCCAGCTGGAGCCCGCCCTGCGTCCCCC
>ERZ857521.2252-NODE-2252-length-19110-cov-3.906954_pt1 | contig 19110 bp, 14 predicted proteins | sample MGYA00519701_ERZ857521 | MGnify/ENA primary metagenome ERZ857521 (study PRJEB31778, sample SAMEA3449346) | human gut metagenome | biome: human gut; feature: human-associated habitat; material: faeces | place: United Kingdom | collected 2010/2012 ...
CGCTACCTTCGCATGGTTCACCGACACGGCAAGCACCAACGTCAACAAAATTCAGGCCGGTAACCTGGATGTGGCGCTGGAGATGCAGAACGCTGACGGCAAGTGGGTCAGCGCCGAGGGCAAGACGCTGGACTTCGTCAAGGCCGCTGATGCCAAGGGCGAAGCCATCCTGTGGGAGCCGGGCTGTACCTATGAATTGCCCGCCCTGCGGATCCGCAACAACGGCAATCTGGCCCTGAAGTACAAGGTGGCCATCACCGGCATCAACGGCAGCGCTAAGCTGAACACTGTCATCGACTGGACCATCGGGGATGTGGCGATGGGCACCGAGCAGCATCTGGCGGCCGGTGAGAGCAATGCCTTCACCATCAAGGGCCATATGAAGGAGTCTGCCGGCAATGAGTACATGAACGAGTCCATCGACGGCATCGCCATCACCGTGGTGGCCACGCAGGACACCGTGGAGAGCGACAGCTTCAACAATCAGTATGATGCGGATGCGGAGTATCCGGTGGTGGCCGTGGCCAATGTGAACACCAATGGCGACACCGTGCTGAAGGACAAGGAAGAGGATCACACCATTCAGGTAACGGTGCCTGCGGGCGCTCTGGATGAGGGCGTGCAGTCCCTGAAGCTGGAGGTGGTGAAGAGCGCCACGCCCGCTGGGGTGACGGTTGCAAGCACCGAGAGCAGCCAGAGCTATGAGGTCACGATGAAGGACCAGAGCGGCAACGCTGTCAGCACGAATGGTACGCTGATGACGGTGGAGATGAACGTCGGTAAGAACCGTACCGCTCTGAAGCTCTATCATGATGGCGAGAAAATGACAAAAGACAATGGGACCCTAACGGATGCGGCGGATCACTATGTGTACGACGCCGCCACCGGCTATGTCACCATGAAGGTCAGCCACTTCTCTCCCTTCACCGCTGTGTTTGCCAGAGATTACTGGAGTGACCATGCGGCGGACGGCTATGCCACGCCGGTGGATACCGCCAACAAGGTGGTGACGGTGGCCTCCGCTGAGGAGCTGGCCCTGTTTGCCAAGGAAGTCACGGACGACGGTAAGAATTACAGCGGTTATACCCTGAATCTCGCCAATGATGCAGATCTGGGCGAGTACCTGTGGAAGCCCATTAACGGCTATAACCGGCTTTCCGGTATTGTCGTGAACGGCAACGGCCATACCATCCGGAACATGAAGGTACGTGGCTGCACGAATAGCAGCGTTTACGGCGCAGGCTTCATCGGCGATATCAACGGTGCAGTCACTGTTAAGGATATCGCCTTTGATGGAGCGGATGTGTTCTTTGTGAATTATGCAAAACCGCAGTTTGCGGGCAACGTGGGCGGTGTTGTGCTGGGTTATACCTATGGCACGACTCTGTTCGAGAATGTCACCGTCACCAACAGCTCCATTTGGGGCTATGGCAAGATCGGCATCCTGCTGGGCATGGGCGCCGATCCCGGCGTGAAGGTCACCTTCAAGGACTGCGTTTCCAAGAACAACACCATCCACGCCGCCTATGACATGGGCGGTCTGGCCGGCATGATCCAGCGTGGCAACGGCGTGGACAACGCCCGCGTGGAGAACTGCACGGTGGAGAACATCACGGTGGATTTTGATCCGAGCAGTACCTACGTGGATGTGAAGGGCACGGCGACTTTGAAGAGCAACGATCAGCCCAGCGGCACCGATATGACCAAGGCCATCGACGGTAAGTATCTGGACGAGAGCGGCTATTATTGGTGCGCTTACGGAGATTACTATGTCTCCTATGGCGATTCCAGCTATGATGCACCGGTGGAGGGGTACAGCAAGTGCCTTGCCAACAGCGAGTACTGCGTGAACAAGTAAGCCGGGAAGTATCCGGGCAAAAGTGAAGAAAGCTCCCTGCGCTGGGGGGAAGGCTCCGGCGCAGGGAGCTTTTGCGTGGGGCGGAGCGGGGTAAAATACACGCTGGAGGGGGAGGCAAAGTCTCCCTTGCAATGGGGGAAGGCTTGTGGTATACTGATAAACGTCGAAACATCCTGAACGGGGACGAACCCCGCCGAAAAGAGAATAGAAGATCGAGCGGTCTGCCCCATGCTGCGGGGCAGGCGGAATAGGGTGCAAAGCCCTGCGAGTGGGTCACTGTGAAGCCGGCCGAGCCGGATAAGCCAGATACGCCGGCCGCTGGATCGGATGCCTGCCGACACTGGGACATCCGCCGGGCCGCTTGGAAACAAAGCGGGTCCGCATCGGTATGCCGGTGCGGACCCGCTTTTTTGCATCCGTTCCTTCCGATTTTCTCCTCCGGCGGCGGAAATGTCTCCGTGCGGGAGACAACGAGAGTATCAGAGAAAGGAAGAAAGCAACATGAAAAAGAGACTGCTCTCCATGGTGCTGACGGTGATCATGCTGGTGAGCCTGATCCCCACGTCGGTCTTTGCGGCCAAGAAGTCCGTTGACGACTATTTCGACGGACTCCCCATCGCCGCTGATCCCGGCCCCGGCACCACCGCATGGAAGGTCAGTACCAAGGACGGCGAGGAGGTCCTCATGTCCGGCAATGCCGGAAAGAACTACTCCTCCAGCACCCTGACCCTGACTTTTACAGAAGATACCCACCTGTCCTTCGAGTATAAGGTCTCCTCCGAGGCCAAATACGACAAGTGTACCATCACACTGGGCAGCACCACCCTCGTCGACGGCGAGAGCGGCGACCAGAACTGGAAGGGTCTGGAGTTGGACGCCAAGCGGGGCGACAAGCTGACCGTGCGGTATGAGAAGGACAGCAGCGGCGACAAGTTCGACGACTGCGTCTATCTGCGGAACTTCTCCGCCGGTGAGGCGCTGGTGGTGACCTTCCACGCCAACAACGGCACGGAGGACACTGCCACGCAGAAGATCTTCGGCGGCAAGGGCACCCTGAAGGCCAATACCTTCACCTGCGAGGGCAAGATCTTCGCCGGTTGGGCCACCTCCGCCGACGGGGCTGTGGCCTATGAGGACGGTGCCGCCATCACCACGGAGACGGATCTGGAGCTGTACGCCGTGTGGTCGGACGCTTACACCGTCACGCTCCGCAACGGCGACACCGACACCACCGTTCTGGTCCCCCAGAACAGCGCCATCGGCAGCCGTATTCCCGCAGACCCCACCAAGAAGGGCTATACCTTCGAGGGCTGGTTCAACGGCGAGGAGAAGCTGACGGCGGAGACGGTGATCTCCGGCGACGTCATCTACACCGCTCAGTGGAGCCCCATTACCTACACCATCGCCTTCAGCGGCGGTGAGGGCAGCCAGGGAGCCATGGACTCCATCCCCGCTACCTATGATCAGGAGGTCACGCTGCCCAAGAACACCTTTACCCGCCCCGGCTACTACTTCAACGGCTGGAGCGCATCCTCCGGCGCCTCCAGCGGCAGCTACGCCGACGAGAAGCCGGTGAAGAACCTGACCACCAAGCAGGGGGAGACGGTCACGCTCTACGCCGCTTGGTACGGCCTGCCGGTAAATGTGACCCTGCACCCGAACTATGACGGTGCAGAGAACGGCACCCGCACCTGCATCGTGGGCAGCAACTACAACTACATCCTTAAGGAGGGCGGCGGCACCAAGTTTGACGCCATTGAGGACCCCGTCCGCACCGGCTATATCTTTGACGGCTGGTTCGATGCGGCGGAGGGCGGCAATGCGGTGGGTCCGTCCTACAAGTTCACCGCCGAGGACGCCGAAAACGGCTTCCATCTGTACGCCCACTGGACCAAGGGCATCACTGTCCACTTCGACGGCAACGGCTATAAGAACACGCTGAAGGACAAGACCGTGACGCCGGACAAGGTATTCTCCAGCCTGCCCTCTCTGAGCAGCTACTACTACCCCGCCAACAAGGCACTGGACGGCTGGTACATCAAGAATGCCGACGGCTCCTTCGGTGAGGCCGTCACCAAGGACACCGTGTTCAGCGGTGACGAGGTGACTCTCATCGCCAAGTGGCGTGACTATCAGTACATCATCAAGTATAACGTCAAGTACAGCGACAAGAACACCACCACCGGCACCATGGCCGACCAGACGGCACCCTTCGGTCAGGATGTGCAGCTGGCTCCCTGCGGCTTCAGCCGGGAGGGCTATACCTTCGCCGGTTGGTCGGAGAGTAGCTACGGCAGCACCGTCAAGTATGCCGACGGCGCCACCATCAACCGCCCCTTCGAGGAGGGTGACTATTGGGAGGACGGCAGCGAGGACGGCGAGACATACAACCTCTATGCCGTCTGGACGGAGAGCAAGTCTCCGGAGCAGCTGGAGGCCGAGGCCAAGCTGGAGGCCGCCGAGAAGGCCATTGGCGGCACCTACAACGTCACCTACGGCAAGGACACCAATGCACTGACCATGCTCCGGGCCAAGCTGGAGGCTGCCGGGATCACGGACGTCACCGTCAGCATGAAGGAGGCGTCTTACAGCAGCTATAACCACGTGGGCATCACGGCCGACGGCACCATCCAGTATAAGTGGAACGAAAACGGCAGCACCACGGCGGCTTCCGGCACCGTGCGGCCTACGCTGGTGCTGACCTGCAATACCTACACCAAGGAGTCCACCGGGTGCCTGTTCAGCATTCCTCTGGACGAGGAAAAGGCCATGGAGGCTCTGCGTACCGTGGCGGCCCGCATCCGTGTGCCTGAGACGGTGGAGAGTGCCTCCGACCTCACCAGCCTGCCCAAGTATCCCCTGAAGGCCGGCGTGGATGAGAGCAAGGTGGACTACAGCAGCAGCACGGATCTGGAGCTGTGGACCACCGCCACGTGGACCTCCAGCAACACCGGCGTGATCTCCTTCAAGGAGGTCTCTTACCCCTACTTTGCCCCTTATACGGTCACGGTGGCCCAGCCCAAGAAGGACACCAGCGTGACCCTGACCCTGAAGCTGGTCTATAACGGCCGGGAGGATCTGAACCTGAACAAGGTCTATACCGTGGTGGTCAAGGGTGACAATACGCCTCCCGCCATGGACTATCAGGCGCTGCTGGAGACGGCGGTGCGTGAGATCGGCCTGAAGGATCCCCGTGACGATTCCAAGATCGACACCGCAAACGTGGTCTCCGACATCCAGCTGCCCACCACCAAGCAGCTCAGCGTCATTTCCGCCAGAGACTATCAGCAGGAGTTCGACGGCAAGTACACCCCCATCATGCTGTATACCAGCGACGCCGATGTGGTGGTGTCCGCCGGTCCCACCACGGCCAATGTGGCCCGGATGCTGACCTATCGCCCCCTGCCCGGTCAGGAGGCCAAGACCGTCACTATCACCATGAAGATCCTCTCCCGCCCCAGCGGCGAGGGTACGGATTACGCCTCCATGCCGGTGCTGGCCAGCAAGGATATCACCCTCACCGTTCAGCCTCTGACCCAGGAGGAGCTGGACACTGCCGCCGCCTTCATGAGGCTGGTATGCACCGAGGATGTGTACTGGGAGGGCATCCGCAAGGCCAACGCCGACCGTGACCACGTCACCGGCGATATGCGCTCCTTCATCGAGATCGTCCCCGCCACCACCGGCTATAAGTTCATCCGCAACATGGACAGCTACAATGCCGTGGGCGTCAAGGCGGACGAAATTCCCGGCTGGTACGAAACTCAGCAGTACCGCTGCTTCCGCTCCAGCAACAACGCTGTGGTGGCCCACGAGACGCTGCGGGTGACCCAGCCCAAGTACAACACCCACATTACGGTGGACAGTCTTCTGACCTACACCCAGTACGCCAAATACTACGAGAAGTTCCAGGGCAATGCCGACTATGAGCAGTTTGCCCAGTTCTACAAGCAGCCCATTTCCACCACCGTCACCGTCATCGGCACCGAGGGCATCGAGGATCCCAATTTGCAGCCCCTGACCGTTACCGTGAATGTGGAGGGCAGCACCTTCAAGGAGGACTTCACCGATCTGGAGGGCGCCACCTACACCTGCTCCACCGGAGATCACCGCACGGCAGCGGATGCCGTGATGGCGGCTCTGACGAAGAACCAGTATACCTACACCGGCAACAGCACCTATCTCTCCGGTATCACCGATCCCAACAGCGTGAGCCTTACCGGCGGCGACAGCGCCTTCGGCAGTTGGTCCGGCTGGATGTTCACCGTCAATGGGGAGATGCCCATTGAGCGCTACGACAACGGCCAGCCCATCTATGCCACACTGGGGACTTACCAGCTGAAGGACGGCGATGTAGTGCGGATGTACTACGTGGCCTGCCCCACGGAGAGCGGCCAGCACACGTGGGATGACGGTCAGGTCACCACGGCGGCTACCTGCACCGAGAATGGCGTCATGACCTACACCTGCACCATGTGCAGCGATACCAAGACGGAGGTCATCCCCGCCACCGGCCATGCCTATGGCGCCCCGGTGTGGAAGTGGACGGATGATTTCAAGGCCACTGCCACCTTCACCTGCGCCAACGATACCACCCATGTGGAAAACGTCACGGCAGAGGTGACCAGCGCTGTCACCACGCCCGCCGCTTGCGAGACCACCGGCGTCCGCACCTATACCGCTAAGGTCACCTTCGAGGATAAGGAGTATACCTCCAGCAAGACCGAGGTCATTCCCGCCGCCGGTCACACCCTGACCGCTGTGGCGAAAGTGCCTGCCACCTGCGAGACCGCCGGCACCTCCGCTCACTGGAAGTGCGACGTCTGCGGCAAGCTGTTCAGCGATGTCGAGGGCAAGACCGAGACAACGCTGGAGAAGCTGACCATCCCCGCCACCGGTCATGCTTACGGCGCCCCGGTGTGGAAGTGGAACGATGATTTCACCGCTTCTGCCACCTTTACTTGCGCGAATGATACTTCCCATGTGGAGACGGTCGATGCCACTGTGACCAGCGAGGTTACGGAGGGCAGCTGCGAGGTTGGCGGCATCCGCACCTACACCGCCAAGGTCACCTTTGAGGGCAAGGAGTACACCGACACCAAGACGGAGCCTGTCCCCGCCACCAGCCACGACACGGAGCTGGTGGGTGCCAAGGATGCCACCTGCACCGAGGACGGCTACACCGGCGACGAGGTCTGCAAGGTCTGCCAGACTGTCGTGAAGCAGGGCGAGGTGATTCCCGCTCTGGGCCACGACTACAAGGATGGCAAGTGCAGCCGCTGCGGCGCTGAGGAGCCTACCACTCCCGTGGAGCCCGGCAAGCCCCAGCAGCCGGAGAAGCCCACCACACCCGATACCCCCGCCACCGGCGACAGCAGCAACATGACCGCCCTGTGGGTGGTGCTGGCTGTGGCTGGCCTGGGCATCATCGCTCTGGTGGTGCTGCTTGTCACCAAGCGCAAGAGCAAAAAGGACTAAAGCGGCCTGTTCCAACGAAAAAAGGCGCTCCGGCAGTTGCCGGAGCGCCTTTTTCTCTGAACTTTCCGCAGCATCTTTTTACGGCCGGGGCTTTTCACCACCTGCTGGATGTGCTATACTGAATCCATTAACCTGTGCATCAAGGAGCCGCTTATGAAACGTGTCGCCAGTATTCAGGATATTTCGTGCCTGGGCCGCTGCTCACTGACGGTGGCGCTGCCGGTGATCTCCGCCATGGAGGTGGAGTGCGCCATCCTGCCCACCGCCGTGCTCAGCGCCCATACCATGTTCCCGGACATCCTCTGTCGGGACCTGACGGCGGATATCCTACCCATCGCCCAATACTGGCAGAGCCAGCAGGTGCGGCTGGATGCCGTCTACACCGGCTATCTGGCCTCTCCCCGACAGGCGGAGGACGTGTGCCGGGTGCTGGAGGTGCTGGCGGGGCCGGATACCCTACGCTTCGTGGACCCGGCTATGGCCGATGGGGGAGCGCTCTACACGGGCTTTGACGAGGATTTTCCCCGCCTCATGGCCCGCTTGGTGGCGCAGGCGGACGTGGTGACGCCCAATCTCACAGAGGCCTGCCTGCTGACGGGGACCCCCTACCGGGAGGACTACGACCTGCCCCGGCTGAGGGATATCCTGCGGAAGCTGGCGGAGCTGGGTCCCCGTCACGTGGTGCTGACCGGCGTCCCCTATGGCCCGGATAAGCTGGGCGTGCTGGCCTATACCCCGGCGGAGGATCGCTTCTTTGAATACGGCAGCCGCCGCATTGACGCCCATTTCCCCGGCACGGGGGATCTCTTCTCCTCCGCCTGCGTAGGTGCTCTGATGCGGGGCAAGCCGCTGGAGGAGGCCCTGCGTTTGGCGGTGGATTTCACGCTGCTGTGCATCCAAGTCACCTGCCGGGATGAAAACGCCCCATGGTACGGGGTGGAGTTTGAAAAAGCACTGCGGTATCTCCCAGAGCTGCTGGAGCGATAAAAACGGGAGGGAAAAGCCATGTTTCGAGACATCCGGAAGAAGAAAAATCAGATCAGCACGGAGGCGGCGGAGCAGCTCCTACGGGAGGCCCGCCGGGGCATTCTGGCCGTAAACGGCCGGGAGGGCTACCCCTACGCCATCCCCATCAACTACTATTACGACCGGGAGGCACAGAAAATTTACTTCCACGGCGCCCGTGCCGGTCACAAGGCGGAAGCCATCCGGGCCTGCGACAAGGTGTGTTTCACCGTCTACGGCGGCGAGACGATCCGGGAGGAGGCGTGGGCGCCGTACCTCCGGAGCGTCGTGGTGTTCGGCCGGTGTCGCCTGCTGGAGCAGAGCCCGGAGACCATGGCGTTGCTGAAGCGCTTCGCCATGAAGTATTACCCGGAGGAGCAGTTGGCAGACGAGGAGATCCGGCAGGATGGCGCTGCCGCCCAGCTCTTCGAGATCGAGATCCACCACCTCAGCGGAAAAGAAGTGCAGGAGAAGTAAGCATATCCTCCCCGGTATGCAGCTGCCGGAACCGCAAAAGAAAAACAGCACCCGCAGGCCCAATGGGTCTGCGGGTGCTGTTGGTACGGATGTTCATAACCAATCTAAAAACTCTATCAGAACGATCAAGAGTATCAAAGCGCCGCTATCGTTGCCTATAATGATGTATCTCCTTTCGATGGAATTTGTATAGGCAATCAAAAGGCATATTCATCCGGGGTCCCCGACAAAACAAGCGGTTTTGTTGGGGAGAGGAGACACAGCACCGTGATTGACGCCTGCCGCTTACGGCGGGCGGAAAGATACAAAGCTTGTGTCGACGATATGCCCTTTGATTGCCCCTCCGCCCGCAGGCGGAGAGGACTTGATTTCTTTTTGATTTTCAGTTAATCGGCAACAACATTGAACCAGTCGCCGTTCTGTTCTACATGGTAGCCTGCAGCAACTTCAACTTCGTTGTCTCCAAGGGTCGGGTTAGACGGGTCATATTTATAGAAGCTGCCTCCCTTGACGGTGATCTTCGCATTGGAGCCATCCTTGCAGTTCAAGGTATTAGCGGGAGTCACGGCCTTGAAGGTACCGCCGTTGATTTCGATCGTAGCATTGCCGAGGTCATAAATCAGATCGCATACAGGGTCGTCGGCAGGTACACTGACCTGACGGAAATCACCGCCGTTGATGATGACCTTACTGTCTCCATCAGCAGAAACAGCCATGGCTCCGCCGGTAGTGCCGCTTGCATCCCTAGTGTACACGGCATATACATCGGCATTGATCGTAAACTGAGCTCTTTTTTCCGCCTGTACTGCGCCAAAGCGTCCGTTCGCCTGCATATTCTGGGTGATTTCGTGCTTTCCGGAAGAAAAGCTGATTGCAGACAGAATGGCGGCAGCATCTTCATCGTATGTATTGTCAAACGAATCCGATTCAGACATTGCCTGTGTAGCGCTTACACTGATACCGAAGGAAACCTTTGCCGCCCAATACGGATCATTATTTTTCGGGTTAGCTTCGTTTCCGACTTCCGTAGGCATATAAAGCACCATTGCATAGACCTTTGTAGTGTTGGTAGCAAGGTTTGCACCGACAACACCGGTGTCTCCAATACTATTAAGCGTTTTGGCGCTGTCTTGCACAGCACTGATCGCCGCCGCACGGTCTGCATATGCAGCATCGGCTTCCGCTACGCCCAGCTTCACATAGTCACTGAGACTATATTTGTTGCCCAAAACATTTTTGCCGGTGCTATTGTAAAGGTTATAAATGCCGAGCGTATACTTCAGTGCAAGCGTTCCTGCGTTCTTGACGCGAAGATATACGACCTCTGTACGACCGGGTTCCCACCGTGTGCTGTCCTCGAACACCTTAGTCGTATCGTTCACCTTTTTCCATTCGGTGAAATCTTTGCTGTACTCCAATTCCACATCCAGATTACCCGCCTGGATCTTGTTTACCGCAGTGGATGCGGTGTCGGTGAACCACGCAAAGGTGGCACCTACGAGCATTGCCACGCACATGAGCAGAGCCAGTGCGCTGGAAACCAATGCCCGCTTGGTAGATTTGCTGCTTGTCATTGTGTTTTACCTCCCTATTCTATATTTTTCAATGACAATATGTAAACACGTTTTTCCCGTGGTTACACCAAAGCAATCAAAAGGCACAAGCATAACTTATGCCCTTTGATTGCCCCTCCGCCCGAGGACGGAGGGGACTTGAAAATCAGAATTTATTCGGGAACAACATTGTACCAGTCGCCGTTCTGAACGACCTTGTAGCCGTCAGCAATGAAGATTTCACCTTCGCCGACAGTGACATTGGACGGGTCAAACTGATAGAACGAGCCGCCCTTAACGGTGATAGTGGCAGCATCGTTGTCATTGCAGTTCAGCGTCCAAGCCGGGTTGACACACTTAAAGGTGCCGCCTTCGATGGTGATCTTCGCATTGTCCTCTGCATAAATCAGGGACAGCGCGGAACCCGCAGGAGCCTGATTTGCAAATTCGCCGCCCTTGATGATAATCTCGGATCTACTGGAGGCGCAGACGGCCATCGCATAGTTGCTGACATAAGTGCCGTAAACCGTTGTAGCATCTACGGTAATCTTTGCAGTACCCGTTCCGTGAATTGCACCGGCCGTGCCGTTTGCCTGAATGTTGCCGGTCACTGTATGTTCGCCGTCAGTATATTCCACGCGATTGAGCACAGTAGCCGCATTTGCATCGTAATTGTTATCAAAGCTGTCGCTTTCCACAGTCGCCTGAGTAGCGCGCACCTCAATGCCGAGGCCGGAGACAGAGGAAGGTCTGTGCCTTGAAGCATTGGCTTCGTTGCCGACTGAGGTGGGCATGTAGATTGCTACGGCAAAGGGTTCGGACGCTTCTCCTGCTTTCAGAGTAATCCATCCGTCGGTGAGCATAACATCCTTCGCCAAAGTCTTTTCGGTGGCGGCAATGGCAGACCAAACATCCTCGCGGTTTGCAAACTTGGTCGCGGTCTCGGCAGTGCCAATCTTCAGATAATTGTCCACACGGTACCAATCGCCGTTAACATTTTTCCCTCTGTTGGAGGTGTAGTTTTTGGAGAAGCCGGCCTCATATTTCAGAGCCAGATTGCCGGCGTTTACAATCTTCAGATAGACCACCTGTGTGTAACCCGGCTCCCACAGGGCATTGTCGTCAAAGAGCTTGGTCTGATCGGTGGCTTCCTTCCATGTCTGCATATCGGTGCTGTACATGAGCTTGACATCCAGATTCCCTGCCTGGATCTTATTGACCCCGGTGGATGCGGTGTCGGTGAACCACGCAAAGGTGGCACCTACGAGCATTGCCACGCACATAATGATAGCCAGTGCGCTGGAAACCAATGCCCGCTTGGTGGATTTGCTGCTTGTCATTGTGTCTTACCTCCTTATTCTATATTTTTCAATGACAATATGTAAACACGTTTTTCCCGTGGTTACACCGTAGTGGTGTCGGACGGTGTTTCGCCCGCTTTGTCATCATCGCCGCTATTCTGTCCGAACACGGAGAACACCGGCTGAAAGACCATACGATACACGGTATTGACACTGACCTCATCGTTTGGATAAATGCCTCTAAGTACCTTGGCTGCCATTGCCACCGTGTTGTCAAGGAGATTCCAAACCAGCATTTCCAGATTGCACCGTTCAGAAAACGGGGACAACCCATTCTCCGACTGTACAAGCTCCCAAAAGGCTTTTCCGTTTTGCATACGCTGCTGAACGACCGTCGGTGTGTAATACTCCGAATTGCAGAAGTGCCAGTAGAAAAGGGTGCGGTCATGATCGGCAGTCAAGTAGTTCCAATACGGCAGCCACAGCAGCCAGCAGAGATCGTCTAAGCTCTGCAAATCCTTTACTCCGGCAGATAGGCTTTTTGGGGCATTAGCAATCTTACGGGCAGTTTCATCGTCGATGGTCAGGAAGCAGCTGGTGAGCAACGCTTCCTTGTTCTTGTAATGCTCATACACCGTCGGTGCATTGATTCCCGTTTCCGCCGCCAACTTTGGGTAGCTGAAATTCTGCATACCTCCGACAGCAACAAGATGCTGCGTTGCTTTGAGAATAATGGATTTTAACTGTTCCGGGGTTCTCTGCGAAGCCATGCTGCGCTTCCTTTCGTCATCCTTTTTGCCACAACTTAAAGCCCTTTATGAAACAACGTAAAATATATTTCCCGCCACCTATGCGGGAAACATAAAACGACAATTTCTTTCGCAGAGTTAGTCACTCTGTGAGGGCGATTCACCTGATAGCCGAAAAAATTGTAACACCGCTCTGCAGGAAAATCAAGTGATTTCGATTGATTTCTGCCATTTTTCAATAAAATTTCGGAATTTTGGTTGTCGAAAAGCGTCACGCCATAAACGAACACTATATTCCCGACAGGAATGGACAGTCCGGCGCACAGTCAGAAAACGGTGAATTCTACTTGCTAAAATATATAGTGTCCGATCGGACAATAAAAATAGGAGGCTTCAAACGATGAAGAAGGGGGAAAACATTTTCAAGAGAAAAGACGGACGGTGGGAGGCTCGGTATAGCAAGGGCTATGAACTATCCGGCAAAATCAAGTTTTTGTTACGGTAAAACCTACAAGGAGGCATAACGAAAAAGAGCAGGCCACTTGCCTGCTCATACATATCAAAGAGGTACAAAAAGGCAAAAAGAAATCGAGTGTCCTCACCCAACTCTCAGGTTGGTTAAGAACACTCGATATGGTGCCGGTGACCGGACTCGAACCGGTACGCTGTCGCCAGCGGTGGATTTTGAGTCCACTACGTCTACCAATTCCATCACACCGGCAGAGGAGACTTTACTATTATAGCCGAAGCGGCGGAGGATTGCAAGAGTAATTTTCCCGCCCATCACTCCGTAGCTACGGCCAACAGCTCCGGAACGGTGTCCACGATGCACCGGGCGCCGGCCTGCTCCAGCAGCGCCCGCCCCCGGAAGCCCCAGGCCACTGCCGCCAGCGGAAGTCCTGCCCGGTGAGCCATCTCCACGTCTACCTCACTGTCGCCCACATACAGGGCGTGCTGGGCATCCACCCCCAGCTGCTCCATGGCACTCCACACCATCTCCGGTGCGGGCTTGGAGGGGATACCGTCTCGCTGCCCCAGTGCCGTCAACCCCGGAAAGAACCGGGCCGCCAGCGTACGGGTGGTCTCATCCGGCTTGTTGGATACCACCGCCAGCTTCAGCCCCCGCTGCCGCAGCTGCTCCAGCAACTCCGGGATGCCCGGATAGGGGCAGGTGCGGATGCAGTTGTGGGCCTGATAGTAGGCCCGGTACTCCGCCAGCACCTTCTGCTCCTGAGGATATCCCTCCGGCAGCGCCCGGTGGATCAGCGGCCCGGCGCCGTTTCCCACGAAGCGCCGTACCTCCTCAAGGGTCCGCAGAGGCAGCCCGTGAGCCGCCAGTACGTGGTTTACGGCGTCCTGCATATCCGTCAGGGTGTCCAGCAGGGTGCCGTCCATGTCAAACAGGATCGCATGATATCTGCCCATGGCCGCCCTCACCCCCGGATCAGGGTGGCCAGACCGGCGTGGGCGGCGGCCTGCTCCGCCTCCTTCTTGCTGTGGCCTTGACCCTTCCCGATGGGCTGCCCGTTCAGCAGCACACGGGAGGTGAATACCTTGGCGTGGTCCGGACCGCTGGCGGAGACCAATTCATATTGCAGCGTCTGGTTGCTGCGCCGCTGCACCAGCTCCTGCAGCTCCGTCTTGTAGTCCCGGCGGCGCTCCTCCACATCCGTCTCCCGCTCCTTATCCAGCAGGACCCGGTGAATGAGCGCACGGGCCGCCTCCAACCCGCCGTCCAGATACACGGCGGCAAAAACGGACTCCGTGGCGTCCGCCAGAATGGACGCCCGCTGCCGGCCTCCGCCGGCCTCCTCGCCCTTGCCCAGCTTCAGATAGGATCCCAAGTCGAGACTCTGGGCCACCTCGTGCAGACTCTCCTCGCAGACCAGTGCGGCCCGGATGCGGGTCAAGTCCCCCTCCGGCAGATCCGGGTGCTTGCGGAACAGATAGTCCGCCGTCACCAGACCCAGCACGGCGTCCCCCAGAAACTCCAGCCGCTCATTGCTATGAATGCCCAAGCTGCGGTGCTCATTGGCGTAGGAGCTGTGATATAAAGCGCCCTCCAGCCGCTTCCGATCCCGGAAGGTATAGCCCAGACGCTCCTCTAAAGTACGCATTGCATAACTCCTTTCCGGCCGGAAAAGAAAGCCCCGTGGACAAACTCCAACGGGGCGTTCTTTCTTCACGGTCGTGTCAGCTCATCTTATTGTACAGATAACGAACGCAGTCACCGACGGTTTTCAGCCCGGTCAGGTCGTCCTCGTCGATCTCACCGACGTTGAATTCTTCTTCCATGGCCATTACCAGCTCCACCAGATCCACAGAGTCAGCGCCCAGATCATCCACAAAGGAGCTGTCCATGCTGATCTCATCAGCATCAATGGCAAACTGTTCAGCGATCAAATCCTGCATCGTCTTGAAGATGTCTTCCATCGTCATAAGATGATTCCCCTCCTTTCGGGTATCGCTCTGAAAGATAATACGGCAATTACCGCCGTGTGTCAACACCTTTTCTGTGAATATTTTCTCGAAGTGGAGTTTATTCCCGTTCCACCTTCATCAGGGCCACATTTTCCTCGATATCCCTGATAATGCCGCTGCGGGCCACCTGCACCGCCTGCCCCATGGCGTTTTCGATGGCCTCGGCGTTGGAGGAGCCGTGGGCCTTGATGACCGGCCGGGAGATACCGATGAAGGCGGTACCGCCCACCTTATTGGGGTCCAGCTTGGCCTTGAAGGCGTTGAGCCCCGGCATGACGCACAGGGCCGCCAGCTTGGTCAGCAGGTTCTTCTTGAACATGGCTTTCAGGGCGCTTCCGGCGAAAGAGCCTACGCCCTCCATGGTTTTCAGCAGCACATTGCCGGAGAAGCCGTCGCAGACGATGACGTCGCACCCGCCCTTGATGGCCTCCTTGGCCTCAATGTTGCCGATGAAGTTCAGATGTCCCGCCGTGTGGGCCTCCCGCAGCCAGCGCAGGGTCTCCTTCTGGAGATCGGTGCCCTTGCTGTCCTCGGTGCCGATGTTCAGCAGTCCCACACGGGGCCGCTCTACCCCAAGCACCCGGTGGGCGTAGTAGCTGCCCAGATAGGCGAACTGTACCAGATATTCCGGGGTACACTCGGCGTTGGCGCCGCAGTCGATGAGTACCGCCTGACCGGTGGTGGTGGGAATTACCGGGGCCATGGCCGCCCGACGGATGCCCCGGATGCGCTTGACGATGAGAGTAGCGCCGGTGAGCAGAGCGCCGGTGCTGCCGGCGGAGACTATGGCGTCGGCCCTGCCGTCCCGCAGCATGGTCAGTCCCACGCCCATGGAGGTGTCCTTCTTCCGGCGGAACACCGTGGCGGGGTCGTCACACATCTCCACCGTCTCAGTGGTGTGGACGATCTCCATGCCCTGGGGCAGCGTCTTTTCGCCGCAGGCCTCCAGCGCCTGCAAAATAGCGGTGGTGTCGCCGGTGAGGGTGACGTCCACGCCCCAGCGCTTCTGACCGGATAGCGCACCCTTGACGATTTCCAGCGGGGCATTGTCGCCGCCCATGGCGTCGATGATGAGCTTCATGACAGGATCTCCTCCTTCCGGGCTTCGATGATGGCCAGCGAGCGCTGGCTCAGCTCGGCATTCTTGTTGCGTTTGCCCTTGACCCGGTGGTCCAGCGGCGGGATGATGCCGAAGTTGATGTTCATGGGCTGGAATACCCCCACGGTCTGATTGCTGACATACAACCCCAGAGCGCCGATGGCCGTCTCCTGCGGGAAGTCGATGGGAGCCTGCCCCTTCAGGCGGCGGGCCGTCTCCACTCCCACCAGAAAGCCGCTGGCGCAGGACTCCACATAGCCCTCTACGCCGGTCATCTGTCCGGCAAAAGCGATACGGGATTGGGACTTCAGCCGGTAATACCGATCCAACAGCCGGGGGGAGTCCAGATAGGTGTTGCGGTGCATGACGCCGTAGCGCAGGAACTGAGCGTCCTTCAGAGCGGGGATCATGGTGAATACCCGCTTCTGCTCCGGCCACCGCAGGTGGGTCTGGAAGCCCACCAGATTGTAAATGGAGCCGTCGGCGTTGTCCCGCCGCAGCTGTACCACGGCGTAAGGCTCCTTCCCGGTCTTGGGGTCCGGCAGGCCACGGGGCTTCAGCGGCCCGAAGCGCAGGGTGTCCTCACCCCGGCGGGCCATGACCTCCACCGGCATACAGCCCTCAAAGACCTGCCCATCCTCGAAGCCGTGGACCTCCGCCTCCTGGGCGGTGGTCAGCTCCTGCCAGAAGGATAGATACTCCTCCTTGGACAGGGGGCAGTTGATGTAGTCCGGAGTACCCTTATCATAGCGGGAGGCGAAGTAGGCACTGTCCATATCCACGCTGTCAAAGCTCACCAGCGGAGCGGCAGCGTCGAAGAAGTTCAGGGTGGTCTGCTGTCCGTCTCCCAGCAGAGCCGACAGACGATCCGCCAGAGCGTCGGAGGTCAGCGGCCCGGAGGCCACCACTACTTGCCCCTCCGGCAGCTCCGTTACCTCGCCGGGGACCACGGTGATGAGCGGGTGGTTCCGGAGCTCCTCCGTCACCATCCGGGCAAAGCCCTCCCGGTCCACTGCCAGAGCGCCTCCGGCGGGGACGGCGGTGGCGTCGGCGCAGCGGAGGATCAGGCTGTCCAGTCGCCGCAGCTCCTCCTTCAGCAGGCCCACGGCATTCTCCAGCCCCGCTCCCCGTAGGGAGTTGGAGCAGCAAAGCTCGGCAAACCATGGGGTCACATGGGCGGGGGTCATCTTCTCTGGCTTCATCTCCCGCAGGGTCACGGGGATGCCCCGCCGGGCCAGCTGCCAAGCACATTCGGAGCCGGCCAGACCGGCGCCGATCACAGTTACAGGCTCCATTTATTCCTCCGTTTCAGCGTCAGCCTTCTTGGCGGCAGACGTGGTAGCTTTCTTAGTAGCGGCCTTTTTGGCCGTAGTGGTTTTCTTGGTAGTTGCGGCTTTCTTAGTGGTAGCCTTCTCGGCCGCCTTTCTGGAAGCCGTCGCTTTTTTGGCCGTGGCCTTCTCCGCCGCCGTGGATGCTTCGGCGGCACCCTCTGCGGCGGTCGCTGCTTTTTTCGCAGCAGCCTTCGTCACGGTGGGAGTCTCCTCCGTGGCTAGGGCAGAGGAGGTCTTTTTGGCCGCCGTCTTGGCGGTAGATTTTTTGGCGGTGGTTTTGGCCGTGCCGGTTTTCTTAGTGGCAGTGGTTTTCTTAGTGGTGGTTTTCTTCGCCGCAGTTTTCTTAGCTGTGGCGGTTTTCTTGGCGGCGGGCTTGTCAGATGCCTCCGTTTGGACAGTTTCGGACGTCGGCTGACCGACCGCTGCGGTACCATTTGTCCCGCTTTCCGTCCCATCGGACGCAGCAGTCCGCTTGGGATAGCCTCGCTGATCCTCCGGCAGGAAATTTTCGCACGCCGGGTTGATGCAGAAGGGACGTTTGAACCCCCGACCGGATTTTTTGAACATGGTGTGGCCGCAGACAGGGCAGTCGTCCTTCACAGGTACGTCGAAGGTGACGAAGGAGCAGGTGGGGAACTTTTCGCAGCAGTAATAGTTATACTGCTTGCCGGACTTCTTGCTGACACCGGTGCGCTTCATGAGCCGGCCGCCGCACACAGGGCAGCGGCCCGGCATCTCCACCACCAGAGGCTTGGTGAACTTGCACTCCGGGTAGCCGGGGCAGGCCAGGAACCGGCCGAACCGGCCGGACTTGATGACCATGTTCCTGCCGCAGAGGTCACACTTCTCCTCGGTGACCTCGTCGGGGACCTTCAGATAAACACCCTCCATGTCCTTCTCCACCTGATGGAGATTGGACTCGAAGCCACCGTAGAACTGGCGCAGCAGCTGCTTCCACGGCAGCTTGCCGGACTCCACCTCATCCAGCTCCTCCTCCATGTGGGCGGTGAACTTCACGTCCACGATGTCCTTGAAGCGGTCGCACATAAGGCCGTTGACCACGTCGCCCAGCGGCGTCATTTTCAGGTACTTGCCGTCCTTGATGACGTACTCCCGGTCCAGAATGGTGGACACCGTGGGAGCATAGGTGGAGGGGCGGCCGATGCCGTTTTCCTCCATGGCCCGGATGAGAGAGGCGTCGGTGAACCGGGCGGGGGGCTGGGTGAAGTGCTGGGCCGGGTCAAAGCCCGTCAGCGTCACCACCTCGCCCTGTGCCAGTGGGGGCAGGGCGGGGGCCTTTTCCTCCTTCTCGTCGTCCCGGCTCTCCTCGTATACGGCGGTATAGCCGGCGAACTTCAGGCTGCTGGCGCTGGCCCGGAAGCTGTGGGCTCCGGCGCCCAGCTCTACGCTGACGCTGTCATAGACGGCGTTGGACATCTGGCTGGCCAGAAAACGGCTCCAGATCAGGCGGTACAGCCGATACTGCTCGCTGGTAAGGTCGCTCTTGACCCGTTCCGGGGTCAGATTCACGTCGCTGGGGCGGATGGCCTCGTGGGCGTCCTGCGCTCCGGCCTTGGTCTTATACTGCCGGGGGGCGGCGGGACAGTAGCCTGCGCCGTAGCGCCCGGTGACGAAGCTGCGGGCCGCCGCCTGCGCCTCGTCGGAGATCCGCAGGGAGTCGGTACGCATATAGGTGATGAGGCCCACGGTGCCCTCGCCGGTGATGTCCACGCCCTCATACAGCTGCTGGGCAATGGCCATGGTGCGCCGGGGGGTCA
>ERZ857521.2253-NODE-2253-length-19109-cov-22.740055_pt1 | contig 19109 bp, 14 predicted proteins | sample MGYA00519701_ERZ857521 | MGnify/ENA primary metagenome ERZ857521 (study PRJEB31778, sample SAMEA3449346) | human gut metagenome | biome: human gut; feature: human-associated habitat; material: faeces | place: United Kingdom | collected 2010/2012 ...
TAGGGTGCAGGTGTAAAGACGGTGACGTCAAAGCCGAGCACTACTAATTGCCCGAGACTTTCCGAAGTACGGTACATGTTCCCGGTGCGTGCCGTTGAAGGTGACGTCGCGCTTCTTCAGTTGGATTTTCTATGGTCTTGCCTGTGGTGATAGTCAACCCCATATCAGGTGGCTATGGCGGTGGGGTCCCACCTCTTCCCATTCCGAACAGAGAAGTTAAGCCCACTTGCGCCGATGGTACTGCAATGCAATGCGGGAGAGTAGGTAGCCGCCTCCTTTGAATGAGAGCCTCCCGGACAGACACTGTCCGGGAGGCTTTTTTTGTCTCCGCATATGTCGCCATTTCCCCTTGTGTCCTTGTTCCCGGACGGGCGGGAATGCCGGTGTGATGAGTTTCCTTGTAACGGGTGTTCCCGGTGAGTGGAGGATTCCTTCTTGTCTTTAGCCTTATATCTTTCTTACTGGCATATCCTGTAGTGTTTTGCTTGTTAGATGGCTTTGTGCCAGTGCTTGGCAAGATTGACGCTTGCCCCTTTTTTGTCGATGGAGGCCTTGTTTTGGTATGTCCTATACCTCTTTCAGAAGTTTTGTGCCTCTGCATTTTTCTTTTCATATTTTGGTCAAGTGGTTTGCAGCTGAGAGTTTTTTTATTTTGATTCCGTTATGATACTTTAAGTGCGAGGGAAGCTCTTTGGTTGTTCTATTTTTTATGTTCAAAGCATTGAAATTTCACGAATTTTGTGTAAGTTTGCAGTAGAAAGCATAATTAAATAGGTTGTTAACAACTAGCTCATCAATGGATTATTTTCGTTATCTGTTACTTTGGCTATGCCGTATGGGTTACAGCCGTGGGTTCGGAATTCATTCACCCACGGTATATGCTTTTGTGCGGTATGTTGTTAATGAACATTGGCCGTATTACGCTTATGAAGATTTGAAAGAGAAGCTGCATGGTGCTAATAGAACGGTACGCTCTCTCTGCAGACTTCTTTTTCGTATATCCAATCATCTGCAACCCAAAGATAGTCTTATTATTGATCCTGTGCATTTGGCTATGAAAGACTACATACTTGCCGGCTGCAAGCATACAAATGTTTTAGAGTGGTCTGGATCTATGTTGCAGGAAGCTCTGAAGCCAGGAGCTGCGGACGTCTCAAATAAGACTTTTGATCTGCTGGTCTGTCCAGCCCATCTTTGTAACAGGCAGTTGCGGGAAGCCATTTTTCGTCATACACATTCTCTGTCTATTTTAGTGGTGATAGGTATTCATGCCAATCGCCAGAATAGGGAATATTGGAATCGGTTGATAGAAGACGAAAGGTCGGCTGTGACATTGGATCTGTATAGTTGTGGCATTCTTTTCTTTGATCAGACCAAATCGAAACAGAATTATTTAATCAATTTTTGACTCTTTACGAGAGACTATAATATTAAAAAATGTGATATTAAGATATTTAGACTATAATTCTTAAGTATATAACTTGCATTTTCGAAGAAATTGTTTATTTTTGCGCACTAAATAAAGATAACGTAAAAATATAAGCTATGTATTGGACATTAGATTTAGCCTCGAAGCTCGAGGACGCTCCCTGGCCAGCAACAAAAGAAGAGTTAATTGACTATGCTACTCGTTCCGGTGCTCCCGCAGAGGTTCTGGAGAACCTTCAGGAGATTGAGGATGAAGGCGATGTCTATGAGAGCATAGAAGATCTGTGGCCTGATTATCCCACAAAGGACGACTTCTTGTGGAATGAAGACGAATATTAACGGGTATTTTAGGATTCAAAATGATAATTGGCCGGCTCTGCACAATCCGCAGTGCCGGCTTTTTGATTACCTTTTTCTTATAAGGAGAGGCAAGGGGGTAAGTAGGCATATGCAATAAAATAAGGAAATTAGCGTTATTTAATTGTGTTAAAAGTAAGAGGCCTTTTCCTGATATTGCTCCTATGTCTGGGTGTGAATGCCCGGGCACAGTACGATCCCTCCTTCAGTCATTATTTTGATATGGAGCCATCGTACAATCCGGCAGCGGTAGGTAAGCAGTCGCAACTGAATGTTACGGCGGCTTATGCTCTTGACCTTGCCGGGTTTGAGCACAATCCGCAGACGGCTTATATCGGAGCAGATCTGCCTTTTTATGCCTTTCGTGTCTATCAGGGAGCCGGTGCTCAGCTCGTCAATGACAAGATCGGCCTTTTTACTCATCAGAAGCTGGCATTACAGTATGCTTTGCAAACGAAATTGTTCGGTGGACAATTGCGATTCGGTTTACAGGCAGGATTCCTCTCGGAGAGTTTTGATGGCTCGAAGCTTGATCTGGACGACAGTAGTGATCCGGCGTTTTCCACTTCTGATGTCAATGGCAGTGCGCTCGATCTTGGCTTCGGTCTTTATTATACTCACCGGCAATGGTATGTCGGATTGTCAGGCCAGCACTTGACAGCTCCAAAGGTTGAGCTCGGTGAAACAAATGAACTGCAGATTGATCGTACCTATTATTTGACGGGTGGATACAATATAAAATTAAGAAATCCGTTTTTGACAATAAAGTCCTCTATGCTTGCACGTACCGACGGAGTGGCATGGAGAGCTGATGTGACAGGTCGGTTGGTCTATCAGCATGAGAACAAAATGCTCTATGGAGGTGTGAGCTATTCGCCCACGAATTCGGTGACGGTTCTTGTGGGGGGTAGCTTTCATGGTGTAGTCCTCGGCTATAGCTATGAGGTGTACACCTCGGCTTTAAGTGTGGGTAATGGTTCGCATGAGCTGTATATCGGCTACCAGCATGATATCAATTTGACGAAGAAGGGCCGTAACCTTCATAAGAGCCCAAGAATACTCTGATAAGTGAATGGCTATGTATGAAGAAGGCGAAGACCAGTTGAACAATGAATTGTAACAGCAGTGATACACGATATGAAGAAATCAATCCTTATGGTATTTGCTCTGGCGGCAACAACCGTCCTTTCTAGCTGTTTCTCGGCTAAGACGGCCTCGATGGCAGGAAAGGGAGGTGAGGTTGTCGGTGTCGGTGGCAAGGCGTTTGTAGAGCCCACTCCTTATGGAATGGTGAAGATCAATCGAGGGTTCCTTCACATGGGCATCGACAAGCAGGACAGCCTGTGGGGCAGACAGACACCAGTGAAGGATATCTCTGTCGACGGCTTCTGGATGGATGAGACGGAGATCACCAATTCACAATACAAGCAATTCGTGATGTGGGTACGCGACAGTATCCTTCGTACACGTCTGGCTGATCCTGCCTATGGCGGTGACGAGACATATATGATCACCGAGGATAAGAATGGCGATCCTGTCAAACCCCATCTTAATTGGAGCAAGCGGCTGCCACGTAAGCCTAATGAGGATGAGCAGCGGGCTTATGAAAGCCTTTATGTGACTAATCCCGTGACTGGTGAGAAGATGCTTGACAGCCGGCAGATGAACTATCGCTATGAGGTGTATGACTATACAGCGGCCGCACTGCGTCGGAACCGGCTGAATCCTGCTGAACGAGACCTGAACACTGATCATCCCGTGAATGACGCACAAGTGATGATCTCGAAGGATACAGCGTATGTAGATGACGAAGGACGGATCCACCGGGAAACGATCAACCGACCGTTGTCTGGACCATGGGATTTTCTGAATACTTACATCGTAAATATCTATCCTGATACGACGTGCTGGGTGAATGATTTCCGGAATTCGGATAATGAGGTTTATCTCCGTAATTATTTCTCTAATCCGGCTTATAACGATTATCCTGTTGTCGGCGTGACCTGGGAGCAGGCCAATGCCTTCTGTGCTTGGCGTACCGACTATCTGCTGAAAGGCCTTGGCCCGGAGGCCCGCTATGTGCAGCGTTATCGTCTGCCGACAGAAGCCGAGTGGGAATATGCAGCCCGTGGTAAGGATCAGACCGAGTTTCCGTGGACAAATAAGGATGTAATGAACGGCGATGGCTGCTTTTATGCCAATTTCAAGCCCGACCGTGGTAACTATACAATGGACGGCAATCTGATCACCTCGAAAGTGGCGGCCTACTCTCCCAACTCCAACGGACTCTATGATATGGCAGGAAATGTGGCGGAATGGACTTCGACCATCTATACGGAGGCAGGTGTTGATGCCATGAACGATCTTAATCCACAACTGGAGTATAATGCAGCCCTTGATGATCCCTACCGTCTGAAGAAGAAGAGTGTGCGAGGAGGGTCGTGGAAAGATCCGGAGAGCTATATACGTTCGGCATGGCGCACATGGGAGTATCAGAACCAGCCCCGTTCCTATATTGGCTTCCGTTGTGTAAGAAGTCTGGCTAATACGACGACAAGCAAACAAAAGAAAAAATAGATTTGGATGACGATACATCGGAGTCTGCATAATAAAGAATAAAAGATTATGGTAGAATATAGCAAGTATAATATTATTTACCGCTTGCAGAAGTGGCTGGACAGCGTTCCCGGTCAGACGTTCATGAACTATGCTTATAGCTGGGGAGCATCGATTGTGATTCTTGCTACCCTGTTTAAGTTGACCCATCTTCCTGGTGCTGACGTTATGCTTTTCGTGGGAATGGGTACGGAGGTTGTAGTATTCTTTATCTCCGCTTTCGACCGTCCTTTCGACAAGACAGCCGAAGGACGTGATCTACCAACGCACGTCACAGAGGAATATCTTGCAGGTGGTATGCCTGTCGGAACTGCTCATCCGATGCAGACCTCACAAGCTGCTGTCGAACCTTCGGCAAATGCCTCTGCAGAGCCAGTCTCTCAAGCTTCCGTGCAGGCTGATACTGCTTCTGTACAGGAACATGCTGCTCCTGTGCAGTCGCATACCGCTTCTGTTCAGGCAACTGTTGCTGCTCAGCCTGCCGCAGCAGTGAATGGCACAGGTGCTCAACCAGTTGCAGCCGCTCCTCTTTATGTACCGCAGATGTCGGCAGAGGAAGCGGAGGCACTCAATGAAGCGCAGAGCCGTTATGTCGATGAGTTGCAGAAACTGGTGGAGACACTCAGCAAGGTGAATGAGCAGAGCATGCGCCTGACTCGCGACAGCGAAGAGATGGAGAATCTCAACCGTACGCTTACCGGCATCTCGAAAATCTATGAAATGCAGCTCAAGGGTGCTTCTATGCAGGTGGGAACGATCGACCAAATCAATGATCAGTCGCGTAAGATGGCACAGCAGATCGAACAGCTCAATCAGATTTATGCCCGGATGATTCAGGCAATGACTGTGAATATGCAGTCGGCACAAGGAACGGGAGCCGCTCCTACTGTTTAAGGATGAAGCCACAGACCTTGCGGGCAACGTGTGGTTCTGTGTCTCACACCCCTTAAAAAGAAACAAAATATATGGCTATACGAAAACGTCCAATCTCGCCACGCCAGAAGATGATCAATCTGATGTATGTCGTCTTAATGGCTATGTTGGCGCTTAATGTCTCCACCGAGGTGCTCAATGGCTTTTCCATCGTTGAGGAAAGCTTGAACCGTACTACGGCTAACTCGTCGCGTGAGAACGCATCGATCTATGATGACTTCGAACAGCAGATGCAGAAGAATCCGGCCAAGGTGAAAGCCTGGTTCGCGAAAGCTACGGAGGTAAAGGAGATGAGCGACTCTCTCTATAATTTTGCTCAGGAGTTGAAAGTCGCTATAGTACGTGAGGCCGATGGAGAGGATGGGAATGTGTATGATATTAAGCATAAGGATAATCTCGAGGCTGCTTCTACAGTGATGCTTGCCCCAGTGACCGGTAAGGGAAAGAAACTTTATGATGCGATAAATTCTTTCCGTGAGCGTATCCTTACAATGGTGACGGATCCGGAACAGAAGAAGATCATTGCCAGTAACCTTACGACGAAACTTCCTGAACGTACTCGCTTGACAGGTAAGAATTGGCAGGAGTATATGTTTGAGAATATGCCTGTAGCAGCGGCTGTCACTCTGTTGTCTAAGTTGCAGAGCGATATTAGATATGCTGAAGGTGAAGTGCTCCATACGCTGGTGAGCAATATTGATTTGAAAGATGTGCGTGTAAATAAACTGGAGGCCTTTGTCGTACCGGAGAAGACAACTCTCTATCCGGGTGAGCGTTTCATGGCTAATATCATCATGGCAGCCGTGGATACCACGCAGCAGCCGGAAATCTATGTAAATGGAGCACGTGTGAACAGTCGCGACGGCCGGTATAGCTTTACGGCTGGAGGAGTGGGAGAACATCAGTTCTCCGGTTATCTACTTGTGCGTAATGCTAAGGGTGATGTACTCCGCCGTAATTTCCTGCAGAAATACAATGTCATTCCTGTTCCCAGCACAGCTACGGTGGCTGCCGATCTGATGAACGTACTTTATGCCGGTTATAATAACCCGATATCTGTGAGTGTTCCCGGCATTCCCGAGAATGCGGTGTCGATGTCCATGTCGGGAGGACGACTCATCTCAAAGGGAAAGGGACGTTATGTTGCTGTGCCTTCAGCAGTAGGGCATGATGTGACATTCCGCATTACGGCACGTGACGGAGGTAAGACCCGCTCTTTCCCTCCATTCACCTTCCGTGTGCGTAAGCTCCCTGATCCAACTGCTTATATAGCTGTGGGAGATGATCGTTTCAAGGGTGGTGTACTTTCGAAGAGTGCGTTGATGGGGGCTCATTCTATCAGTGCAGCTATCGATGATGGTATCCTTGATATTCAATTCCGTGTGTTAAGCTTCTCTACGGTATTCTATGATAATATGGGAAATGCAATCCAACTTGCCTCTGCGGGTGCGTCATTTACCGAACGTCAACGTGAGCAGTTTCGTCAACTCTCTCGCAATCGCCGTTTTTATGTGACACAGGTGAAGGCTGTCGGCCCTGATGGTATCACACGAACGCTACCCGGTGCAATGGAAGTAATTGTAAGATGATAAAGCAATAAGAATATGAAATATTTCCTTACTATACTGCTTGCCTCCTTTCTGGCAGTTCCTTCATTGGCACAGCCTCAGGCACGGCGTCAGCAACAACAGGCTGCACAACAAAAGAGCAACGCCAACAATCTGACGTTGCGTCAGCAGATCGCATTCCCCACAGCGGCTCCGATGGATGAGGATGTCGTCTGGCGTCGGGATGTCTACCGTGAACTGGATCTTACGACCGATGCGAATGCCGCTCTCTATTATCCTACAGAACCGGTAGGATCGCAGATGAACTTGTTCACTTATCTCTTCAAGCTGATGATGGTAGGGCCGGAGCATGGTGGCATAGCTGCATATAAATATACTCTCGACGGACAGGAGGACTTTACCGAAGCTAATCGTGTGAAACCTCTTGAGTTCCTTAAGGATAATGATATTTACTATGAGCGAACCGATCGCGGTATCCATATTACAGATGCCGATATTCCTTCAAAAGAAGTGAAGGCTTATTACATTAAGGAGTGTGCCTATTATGATCAGAACACATCAACCTTTCATACGAAAGTACTGGCTCTTTGTCCGGTAATGTTGCGTGAGGATGATTTCGGCGATGGAGCGACACGTTATCCTCTCTTTTGGGTAAGATATGACGATGTGGCTCCGATGCTGGCCAAGCAGACCCTTATGACGAGTAACCTGAACAATGCGGCTACGATGTCGGTTGATGATTATTTTACGATGAATCGTTATCAGGGTAAAATCTATAAGACGACGAATCTGTTAGGTACAACGCTGGCACAGTATTGTAAGTCAGACTCTGCCCTTAATAAGGAGCAGCGACGGATAGAAAAGGAGATCGCTGACTTTGAGACACATATTTGGGGAGATAAGACGCGTCGTGACTCGCTGGACTCCATCGCTAAGATCGATCCGAAGGCAGCCAAGGCCTTGCGTAAGAATCGAAGGGCTTCGTCATCGAAGACAACTAAGACACAAACTAAGGTATCGCGCCGGCGGAGCACATCTACTTCTACGGATGGTGCGGCAAGGGTAACGGTGAGAAGACAACGGCATTAAAGGTGGCCTTACCTCTTTAATTTTAGAGGTTTTGCCGGTATCCTGAGACAAGACGATGTTGTCTTGTCGACGGCCTCATGAAGGAATTATTTTAAGTAAGAGGTGTGGATATACTTCTATTCCTCGTTTAAACCAATAAAAATCATTAATCATTATCACAATGAAAACTATTCAAACTTTCCTTGTGGCCTTTGTCCTTATGATGACAGCCACAACAGCTCATGCCCAGGTACGCTTTGGTCTTAAAGGCGGAGTGAACCTTACTAATTTCTCGTTCAATAATGGTTTGGACAATGTACTTGATGCATCTAACCGTACGGGCTTCTATATTGGTCCGACGCTCTTTGTAAAGGTCCCTCTTGTAGGTCTTGGAGTTGATGGTAGTGTGCTCTACGACCAGCGCGAGGCGAAGATCAAGGGTACGGACGAGACGCTGAAGCAGCAGCAGGTAGCCATTCCTATAAATCTGCGTTATAGCTTTGGTCTGGGTGGTACGGCCAGCGTATTCCTCTTTGCCGGTCCTCAGTTCGGATTTAATGTAGGTGGAAAGAATATCAAAGAACTCGTTAAAGACACAGACTGGAAGTTTAAGGACAGTCAGTTTAGCGTGAACGTAGGTGCAGGTATTTTCGTACTTGACCATCTTCAGATTAATGCAAACTACAATATTGCCTGTGGTGCGACAGGTGAAGCGACAGATGTAACAAATATTGGTAATACCGTATCGAAGGCATTCAATGGCAAAGCCAACGCATGGCAGATTGGCTTGGCTTACTATTTCTAAATCCCGAGTGTTCTATAGGAGTGTGGGCACCATCTCACACTCCTTTCTTATTCTTGCGAAGGCAGGATAAAAACTTTTGCCATGGTTACGATCCGTCTTTTTTCTGCTTTCGACTTGTTGTGGTTTCGTGTGGCATCGTGTGATAGTCATCTTATGTTTTTAACTCCAATAGGTCATTGATCGTAACCATTAATTTTGTTGGCCTGCCCAATATCTTTCGTCCTTGTGTCAAGTAATCCATACGTTACAGTATCTCGACGTAGCCTACTAAGTCTTCAGTAAAGGAAATGGGCAGGTTGCCTGGCAATGATATGAGTTCTTTCAAGTTTCGGGTCGGTTTGGTTTTAAGAAGTTTGGAGCTTTTCTTTTTGTTCCTTTCCTTTTCATTGATTACCTTTGCATCGTATGAATTATGTCGATGTGCTTCTTCCGTTGCCTCTTGAGGGCACGTATACCTATTCTTTACCCGATACCCTGCCTGCTTGCCGGATGGGGATGCGGGTGCTTGTTCCTTTAGGTAAGAGCAAGGTATATTCTGGTCTGGTGATGCGAGTACATCAACAGCGGCCTTCCTTGCCGGATGATAAAATCCGGGCTGTGCTAAGTGTCCTTGATGCAGCCCCTGTCGTGTTGCCCGAGCAACTGAAGTTGTGGCATTGGATAGCAGATTATTATATGTGTATGCCGGGAGAAGTGTTTGCCGCAGCATTGCCATCGGGATTGAAGGCCGATAAGGGCTTTAAGCCGAAAATGGAAAGTTATGTGACGCTGGCGCCTGCTTATAGAAGTCGGCAGGGCATTCACATGGCATTTGACATGATGAGCAAGTCGGCGCGTCAGCAAAATCTGTTTGCCTGTTATCTGCAATTGTCTCATTGGGATGATGAGGAGGAAGATGAAAAGAAGGAGATCACCCGTGAGGAGTTGCTCAATGTCTCTCATGAATTAAGTTCCATACTTACACAGATCGAGAAGAAGGGCATATTGAAAAAGTACGACCGAGAGGTGGGGCGACTTAACGACAATGGCGATCCTCATCCTGAACGGGTACGCCAGCTTAGTACGGCACAGGCAGAAGCTTATCATGGCATCTGTCAGGCATGGCGTCAGCATCCTACGGTGCTGCTGCATGGAGTGACGTCGAGCGGTAAGACCGAGATCTATATTAAACTGATTCAAGAGGTGATAGACAGTGGTAAACAGGTGATGTACCTTTTGCCGGAGATAGCCTTGACAGTACAGATTATGGAGCGCCTGCAGCGTGTGTTCGGGCGTCGGATCGGCATTTACCATAGTCGCTATAGTGATGCGGAACGGGTAGAGATCTGGCAGAAGCAGCTTTCCGACCAGCCTTATGACATTATTCTCGGCGCCCGCTCTGCCGTGTTTCTGCCCTGGCAGCGGCTGGGACTGGTGATTGTCGACGAGGAGCATGAGACGAGCTACAAGCAGGAAGATCCTGCCCCGCGCTATCATGCCCGTTCTGTAGCTCTTGTGTTGGCGAGGATGTATGGCGCAAAGACGCTCCTGGGTACGGCTACGCCGTCAGCCGAGACGGAATACAATGCTGAGACGGGTAAATATGGTGTTGTCCGTCTTATGCGGCGATTCAAAGGAGTGGAGTTGCCGGAGGTAGAGGTTGTGGATGTAAAGGATTTGCGTCGCCGGAAGATGATGCAGGGCCCTTTCTCGCCCCAGTTACTGAAAGCGGTACGCGAGGCGTTGGAACAGCATCGTCAGGTGATCCTGTTTCAGAACCGTCGTGGATATGCACCATCGATGATGTGCAGAGTGTGTGGCTGGGTGCCGCACTGTCCCAATTGTGATGTATCGCTCACTTTTCATAAACGGCTTAATTTGCTCACCTGTCATGTGTGTGGTCATACGGAACCTCTCCCGTTGACCTGTCCTTCATGTGACAGTCCTATGATTAGTGACCGCGGGTTCGGTACAGAGAAGATCGAGGATGAGATCCGTCTGCTCTTCCCGGAGGCTCGTGTGGCCCGTATGGATCAGGATACTACCCGCACACATCATGCTCAGGAACGGATTATCGACGATTTTACTCACGGACGGACAGATATCCTTATCGGTACGCAGATGATCTCGAAAGGACTTGATTTCGACCGTGTCAGTGTCGTGGCCATTCTGGATGCCGATGCAATGCTCAACTTCCCTGACTTCCGTGCCTATGAGGAGGCTTTCATGATGATGGCACAGGTTGCAGGAAGAGCGGGCCGACGGGGAGAACGTGGAAAGGTGGTGTTGCAGACACGACAGCCCGGTCTGCCCGTCATTGCGGATGTTGTAGGCATGAACTACACTTCTTTTTATAAGAATCTGTTTGAGGAGCGTGAGGCGTTCCATTATCCGCCGTTCACCCGCCTGTGCTATGTCTATCTGCGACATAAGAATGAAGACAAGGTGGAGACGGCGGCACAGGATTTGGGTGGTCGTCTACGCCGGCATTTGGGCGATCGGGTACTTGGACCTGATAAGCCGTCGGTGGCCCGCATCAAGCAACTCTTTCTCCGTAAGATTGTATTGAAGCTTGAACCGTCTTTGTCTTTATCGTCGGTACGCTCTTTCTTGCATACTACACGTCAGATGATGATGGGTGAGAAAGCCTATAAAACGGTTCAGATATTTTTCGATGTAGATCCTTTATAAGCAATATAATGTAGGAGCGATAGATATTGGGTTTAGAGAGGCGTATGTCGTGTTTGACAGTCCGGATGGAATCCTTGTCGTGTGTGGTCGTGCGTCGTGCGTCTTATGTATTTGACGGTAGAGGATATATAAATGGAAAGGATGATTTCTGACACGACAGGTATGCCTTTGAGTGTCCGGATCTCCCAAATAAGTGGGTTTGTCGGGGTCGATTTCGAAATCTCGGCTTCTTGAGTGCCATAGTCTACTCCGATTCCTAAAAATACTGTGAATTTTCTTGGTCTGACGAGACGGATTTTCTCTTTATAAATTGAAAACAGTAGTCACCTTGCATGCCATCCTAGAAAAGTAGACGATGAAGCAAAAGTCGTATTATCTTTCTTAACGGTTACTTGAGAGTATCTTCACCATCCAATTAATTCTTTTGTCAGCATGGTATTGCGTTCAATTAATGAGATTCATATGAATCGGTTATCTTGTGTGTGCTTGATTTTTTTCTGAACCATCTTAATGTTTGCTTGGCCAGGATTGGAGATCTGTGATTCTTTGTTCGTTAGGGACAATATAAAAAATCCCGATCTGTCTTGTTCGAGAAGACAGGTCGGGAGTCCGGTTATTAGTACAAGTGGTTTGATATATGGGGAACGAAATTTCCCCCGGATTTTTAAAGGTCGATGTCAATACCAGCTCCGAGCACTCGGTTGGTACGATGGAACCGGTCGGTACAGTCAACACTGATGGTCTGACCGGCTACACTCAGATCTTGCGAATAACTTTTATCGAAGTGCTCGTAGTTGGTCCAGAAATAGGCAATGTTGACACTTGCGTTTTTTGCTATCTTAAATTTGGCACCAAAGCCACAGGAATAGCTGCTAGTCACAAAGCTCATGTCGGTGAGATAGCTGCCGTTGCCGAGGGCATAATGGGTGCGCTGTCCGCCTGCGCTGACTGTGATGTATTTATTGATGTCCCATTCCACACCGGCCAGATATTCCTGTGTGTTGCCAGCGAGAAGTTTTTGTTTGTCGTCGGCCATTTTCGCGTCTTTGTCGAAGAAATAGTGCCAGGAAGCCATCACGCGCAGTGAGGGCAGGATGGAGTATTGTGCGCCAAGGGTGAAAAGACCCGGCAGGTCGGCCGGTGTGTTCACCCCATCTCCATATAGGCCTGTGTCGTCGCGCTTAGTATTATTCTCAATATTGAGGTGGTTGGTAAATTCAAGGCGTGTACCTATATTCAGGTTGCCTATACGATAATCCAGACCGATGATTGGAGTAATGCCCCATCCGTTCTGTGTGCAGTCCAGGTGTTTGTCAGCTACTTGTTCTTGTACTCCGGTCAGAGTCTCTGCGCCTTTTGTGAAACCGGCAGCGGCAGCTTCGAGTTGCGCTTTCAGCTGTGGATCGGAGGTGGTGGCAGCGAGGGCGGAATAGGACGCGGCCTTGTCACTGAGCTGTGTGATCTGTGTTCCGAAATAATCGTATAGGTTGACATTCTCCCCACCGATATTTGCGGAGATATTCGTAATGCTGCCCTGATATTTATTATAGATGTAGTTGAAGCGGAAGCCACCATAGACGGCAAGATGCTCGTTCACTTTATAGGAGACGCCCAATTGAGTACCGAAGACATATTGCTGGCCTTTCATATAGCTGTCAACACTATAGCCGGGTGTTTTCGTGCCTAATTGCAGTCCAAGAGCCTGGATTTGCGGGTCTTGGGCATACTGGGCGAGAACGGCCGGGATCATGGCAACGGGGCGTTCGAAGGAAGCCAGTCCATCATTGAAGGTACATTTGCCACCGCCACCGATCAGTGAGAATCCGAGCTGGAACGACCATTTGTCGTACACTAGGGCGGCTTGGAAAGAGGGAAGGACTGGTACGGAAGCCTCACCCTTATAGGTCTTCAGGTTATCATCATTGGCTCCGTTCATCTTCATGGGTTGGTAGAACGGTGTACCTTGAAGAGAGGGAACAGTCATGCCGCTCTCTATCGTACGTGTCTGATAAGCATTCTGAATGTTGAGTGAGAGATGGAAGCCTTTTGGAAGAAACGCCACACCTGCCGGGTTGGAGTATACTCCGTCGATGGCAATGACGCCATCACGTGCAAAGTTGCGGTTGAAGGCTATATTGGTATTTGTGTTCGTCAGGAGTCCTCCTGCACAGGCAGGAAGAGAGAAGGCGACAGCTAAAGCCATCGCTGCAAACTTGTTTTTATGCATGTGAACGAAGTTAAAATTTATTGGCTGCAAAGTTAGGGAAATTGTTTTGTTTTTCCGATCTTTGCTCCAATAAATTACATATTGTTAACCTTCGTTCTTTTGCTTAACAATGCTTTTCGGATATTGTATTCGGGTGTGATAGATGGATTTGAGTCTTTCTGTAAGCACTTGCTTGGCGATGGCAATGTCATAGAAGGTGATACGACATTCGTTGAAGAAGCCGTCGAGTACTTGCTGGTTGACCAACGTGTTGACCATCTTGGATATCGACTCTTCGGTATATTCTTTCAGGGAATGGGAAGCAGCCTCACAAGTGTCAACCATCATCAAGATAGCCTGTTCGCGTGTTGAGGGATTAGGCCCCGGATAGGTGAAGGGCTCTTTGTCGACAATCTCGTTGGGGTGCTCGTTCTGATATTTAATATAGAAGTATTTTGCCATGCCACGTCCGTGGTGGGTAAGGATAAAGTCGCGTATGACAACAGGAAGTCCGGCCTCTTCGGCAAGTTTGACGCCATAGGTGACGTGCCGGATGATGATCTGTGCGGCTTCTTTCTCTGTCAGGTTGTCGAAGGGAGAGATGGCGCCCTCCTGATTTTCAGTGAAGAAGGCAGGATTCTGCATTTTACCGATATCGTGATAGAGTGCACCGGTACGTACGAGGGTGGAGTTGGCTCCGATACGATTGGCTACCTCTGAGGCGAGATTGCTCACGGTGATGGTGTGTGCGAAGGTGCCGGGAGCTGTCTCAGAGAGTTTGCGTAGCAGTCCCTTATTGGTGTTGCTCAACTCAATGAGGGTAATGACTGATGTGAATCCGAAAAGTTTTTCGATGGCATACATCAGAGGATAAGCCAACAACAGCAGCACACCATTGATGAGAAAATGATAGAAAATGCTCAGATCGAGTGAGAAGGCGTTTCCGCTGTTCATCGACCGTAATGTATAGAAACTGACACAGGTGGACAGGAAGACCCAGAAAGCCGTCTTAAACACTTGTGCACGTGCCAGCATCTCGCGCATGGTGAGGATAGCCACCATACCTGCCACGGTCTGGACAAAGATGAATTCAAACTGATAGCGTAGAGCGGAAGCACAGATGAGCACCATGGTGATGTGTGTCAGAAACGCTGTGCGTGAGTCCATGAATACACGGACAAAGATGGGGACGAGGGCAAAGGGTAGGACATAGACCGAGAAATTGAAATAGGTGTGCTCCATCATCAGCGAGACGAGTATAGGGAATATCGTCAGCCAGGTATAGATCATCATGATGTTGCGCGGCTTGTCGAAGTAGTCGCGGCGGAAGAGATAGAGGTAGAATGTGAAGAGGGAGACGAGAATGAGCACATAAATGGTAGAGCCGATGAGATGGTTGGTGATCTGTTTGGATGAGGCTTGCCGGCGTGCGTTCTCTTTCTCGAAGGAGTAGAGCATACGTGCGTTTTGCTCTGTGATGATATCGCCTGTAGAAATGATTTTCTGTCCGGCCATTACCATACCGCTGGCTTGGGAAATGCCCGACAGGAGATCATTGCGCGCGGTCTCCGTGCGCTGTTTGTCGTAGATCAGGTTGGGCTCGAGATAGTTGTTTAGGTTGAGGCGGTAGAGAACGGTACGCATGGGCGCGAGGGTCTCGTCATTGAGTATTTGCTCATAGGCGCTCATTGTGGAATACATGCAGCTCAACTGCATACTCTCTACGTTTTTGCCCACGATGACGCGAACCATGGCAGCTGTGTCACGGCGCAGGTTATTGTACTGGGCGGTGGACATGATGCCGGCTTGGTAGAGACGGTGCACACGATCGAGGAGTGTCGTCTTCATAGGTTCGGACAAATCCGGCAGGATAGTATTAAAGTCGTTCTTCAGCTTATTGGTCGCCTTGGTCTCTATTGTGCTATTATAGTGGTAATAAGGTTGAAAATAGCGGAGCAGAGAGTCACGTTCGTTCTTTAGAGACTCCTCGCTCTTGTAGATAGGGAAATCGTATTTAGCGATGACCGTGCTGTAATGCCATGGCTCACCCACCTGAAAATTGAATTGTAACCCTTCGTTCTTGGGCAGGAAATAGACGATGAGAACGGTAGTCAGCACTACCAGACCGACGCGGATGAAAAGGCTTCGCCAGTAGTGGTCGTATGTCTTGTTGATCTGTTCAATGATGCTCATTTTGCTTGTGTTCTTAGTGTTGACACTGCGAAAATACGAAAAAAAACTATATAAAGAGAAAAAAATATAGTAATTTTGCAAGCAAATAACGAACAAAATATGTCAGAAAGAAGAGTACGGGTGCGTTTTGCGCCCAGCCCTACCGGCGCTTTGCATATTGGCGGCGTACGTACCGCCCTTTACAATTATCTTTTTGCCCGTCAGCATGGCGGTGATCTTGTGTTCCGCATTGAGGATACCGATAGTCATCGTTTTGTACCTGGTGCAGAAGAATATATTCTCGAGTCGTTCCGTTGGCTTGGTATCAAGTTTGACGAAGGCGTCAGCTTTGGCGGTGCTCATGGCCCTTATCGTCAGAGCGAGCGCCGTGACATTTATAAACAGTATGTGAAGCAATTGCTCGATGCTGGTAAGGCTTATATTGCTTTCGACACTCCCGAGGAACTGGAAAAGAAACGTGCGGAAGTGAAGAATTTCCAGTATGACGCTTCCACGCGTATGGAGATGCGCAATTCTTTGACCATGAGTGGCGAAGAGGTGGAACAGCTCATCAGCAATGGAGAGCAATATACTGTCCGTTTCAAGATTGAGCCGGGTGAGGAGATTCATGTTGATGATATGATCCGTGGCGATGTGTGTATCAAGAGTGACATCCTTGATGACAAGGTGCTTTACAAGAGTGCGGACGAGCTGCCTACCTATCACCTGGCCAATATCGTGGACGATCATCTTATGGAGATTACGCATGTGATCCGTGGTGAGGAGTGGTTGCCCTCGGCACCTCTTCATGTGTTGCTTTACCGTGCTTTCGGTTGGGAGGACACGATGCCGCGCTTTGCCCATCTGCCTCTGTTGCTCAAGCCTGAGGGTAAAGGCAAGCTCTCCAAGCGTGACGGCGACCGTCTCGGTTTCCCTGTGTTCCCTCTGGAGTGGCATGATCCCAAGACGGGTGAGGTGAGCCGTGGCTTCCGCGAGGACGGCTATTTCCCCGAGGCTGTGGTCAATTTCCTCGCTCTGTTGGGATGGAACCCCGGCACTGAGCAGGAACTTTTCTCTCTTGACGAACTTGTAAAGGCCTTTGATATTACCAAGTGCTCGAAGGCCGGTGCCAAGTTTGACTATCAGAAGGGAGTGTGGTTCAACCATGAGTATATCCTACGTAAGAGCGACGAGGAGATCGCCGGCCTGTTCGCACCTATTGTAGCCAATAATGGTGTAGACGAAACGATGGAGCGTATCACGGAGGTCGTACATATGATGAAAGACCGTGTGAGCTTCGTTAAGGAACTTTGGCCGTTGTGCTCTTTCTTCTTTATTGCTCCTACATCGTATGATGAGAAGACGGTGAAGAAGCGCTGGAAGGAATACAGCAAACAGCAGATGCTGGAGTTGAGTGAGGTGCTCAAGGGTATTGAGGACTTCTCTGTAGCCGGCCAGGAGCCAGTGGTGATGAAATGGGTCGAGGACAAAGGCTATAAGCTTGGCGATGTGATGAATGCTTTCCGTCTGTGTCTTGTCGGTATCGGCAAAGGCCCCGGCATGTTTGACATCTCTGCCTTTTTGGGCAAGGAGGAGACGCTGCGTCGTCTTGATGCCGCCATCCGCGTGTTAGGATAAATACCAGTGGAGCAGCCCCTGTTGTCAGGGGCGCTCCGTCCGGTAGGTCCGAAGGCATCCGACCTTGTCTGTCGAGGAATGGAAGAATGTCTCAGCCCGGCTACCCTGATAAGTGAAAGTGCCGGCAGGACATCTTAAGGAGAATTTCAGTGTTAGCCAGGTCGGAAGAATGCTTTCTTCAAACCACGCAATAATGTTTTGTACGGGTTGAATGAACATTCCTACAAAGAAATGCGATTAAAATTAAATGTATAATATATTTATCTTTCTCTACCTCATTGGAGTGTGGGTAACCAGCCTCTTCAGTGATAAGGTGCGGAAGATGTGGAAAGGTGAGCATGATGCCTTCCGTGTCCTCCGTGAGAAGGTGGACCCTACGGCACAGTACATTTGGTTTCATGCCGCCTCTTTGGGCGAGTTTGAGCAGGGGCGTCCGTTGATAGAACGTTTCCATAAGGAATATCCCCAATACAAGATACTTCTCACATTTTTCTCTCCTTCCGGTTATGAGGTGAGGAAGAACTATGAAGGAGCTGATATCGTATGCTATCTACCCCTTGATACGATTTTCAATGCCCATCGCTTTCTGAAGCTCGTACATCCCGTGATGGCCTTTTTCATCAAGTATGAGTTTTGGTACAATTATCTTCATATATTACATCATCGGCAGGTACCGACATACAGCGTGTCGAGCATCTTCCGTAGGAATCAGATTTTCTTCCGATGGTATGGTGAGGACTATGCGCGTGTGCTCCACTGCATCACTCATTTCTTCGTTCAGAATGAGGAGAGCCGTCGGTTGCTGGCAACGCTGGGACTGGAGAATGTCGATGTGGTGGGTGATACGCGCTTCGACCGCGTGTTGCAGATCAAGGCGGCAGCCAAGCAGTTGCCTATCGTCGAGGCCTTTGTCGGACTGCGTCCTACATTGGGTGATGTCGCTTCTGCAGGAACGGGAGCTGTCCTGCCCGACCGTCCGCAGGTGTTTGTAGCAGGCTCGTCATGGCCTCCTGATGAGGAAATTTTCATACCTTATTTCAATCAGCATCCTCAGTGGAAGCTGATCATAGCACCTCATGTCATTGGTGAGGATCATCTAGCTCAGATCATGGATCTGCTGAAGGGACGCCGTGTGGTGCGCTACACGAAGACGACACCTGAGGAGGCCGCACGTGCCGAGGTCCTCATCATCGATTGTTTTGGACTGCTTTCGTCGATCTATCACTACGGCCAGGTGGCCTATGTTGGCGGAGGCTTCGGTGTCGGCATTCACAACACCATTGAGGCGGCAGTCTGGAATGTACCCGTATTCTTTGGACCTAACAATCGGCGGTTTATGGAGGCACAGGGATTGAAACGGTGTGGTGGCGGACTCGAGATTCACGATTTGTCCGACTTCTCGTCCAAGATGGAGGCTTTTTCGGCATCGCCCACTATGCTTCGGCAAGCAGGCGAGGCCGCTGGCGCGTTTGTGGCCTCCCTTGCTGGAGCTTCGGACAAGATCATGAGAAGGATAGAAGGGGCTTTGAGCAGTAAATGACCCGACTGGGAGATACATCGCTTCTTTTCTACGGTAGGTCTTTCAATATCAGTACCACTGTCAAGATAGAAGTGCAACACCATCGCCGTTTCCCCGCCCATGGAGCGT
>ERZ857521.2256-NODE-2256-length-19074-cov-6.565014_pt1 | contig 19074 bp, 18 predicted proteins | sample MGYA00519701_ERZ857521 | MGnify/ENA primary metagenome ERZ857521 (study PRJEB31778, sample SAMEA3449346) | human gut metagenome | biome: human gut; feature: human-associated habitat; material: faeces | place: United Kingdom | collected 2010/2012 ...
TTAAACCACATAATCCACTGCTTGTGCGGGCCCCCGTCAATTCCTTTGAGTTTCAGCCTTGCGGCCGTACTCCCCAGGTGGATTACTTATTGCGTTTGCTCCGGCACGGAGGACCGAAATCCCCCACACCTAGTAATCATCGTTTACAGCGTGGACTACCAGGGTATCTAATCCTGTTTGCTACCCACGCTTTCGAGCCTCAGCGTCAGTTAAAGCCCAGCAGGCCGCCTTCGCCACTGGTGTTCCTCCTAATATCTACGCATTTCACCGCTACACTAGGAATTCCGCCTGCCTCTACTTCACTCAAGAAAAACAGTTTTGAAAGCAGCTCATGGGTTAAGCCCATGCATTTCACTTCCAACTTGCTTTCCCGCCTACGCTCCCTTTACACCCAGTAATTCCGGACAACGCTCGCTCCCTACGTATTACCGCGGCTGCTGGCACGTAGTTAGCCGGAGCTTCCTCCTCAGGTACCGTCATTATCTTCCCTGAGGACAGAAGTTTACAATCCGAAGACCTTCTTCCTTCACGCGGCGTTGCTGCATCAGGGTTTCCCCCATTGTGCAATATCCCCCACTGCTGCCTCCCGTAGGAGTCTGGGCCGTGTCTCAGTCCCAATGTGGCCGTTCAACCTCTCAGTCCGGCTACCGATCGTCGACTTGGTGAGCCGTTACCTCACCAACTATCTAATCGGACGCGAGCCCATCTTCAAGCGGATTGCTCCTTTGACCTCTGTGCCATGCGACACTGTGGTCTTATGCGGTATTACCACCCGTTTCCAGGTGCTATCCCCCTCTTGAAGGCAGGTTGCTCACGTGTTACTCACCCGTCCGCCACTAAGAATACAAGTCATCTGCCCGAAGGCTTCAGCCCTGCATTCTCCGTTCGACTTGCATGTGTTAGGCGCGCCGCCAGCGTTCGTCCTGAGCCAGGATCAAACTCTTAATTAAATCGTTTATCCAAACAACCGGCTGCTAAGACCGGTCGCCTAAATAGCTCTCAAACAAACTTGGCTTTCGCTTCGTCTATCTGTTCCTTTGAATTACTCTCAAAGTATTGTTCAAGGGTTCTTACTTACTCGTTAGTTCCTGTTCAATTTTCAAGGTTCTTTGCTGTCCTCTCGGGACAGCTTGTTTATTATATCACGCTCAGTTTCGATTGTCAAGCACTTTTTTCAAGTTTTTTCAATCTCTTTTTCAGAGCGTTTCCGTCGTTCCCGACGGTTATTTTATGTTACCATACCTTGTCCAGTTTGTCAACAGGCTTTTTTACAATTTCTTGTCCACTCTTTTTCTGCGCCTCTGGTACTCCCTGTATTTATACCAAATCCAGCCTCCTCCGCCTGTCAGAAGTGCCAGTCCCAGCAGCATCAGCCCCCACTTACCGGTATCAAGTCCCACCCAGAAGATCAGTCCAGCTACCCCAAAGAAACCGATCCCCAGAATCAGGATCAGTATGATCCGTACTCGCAGCGGCGCCTTCGGGGACGCAGCTGTCTCCGCGGCGCCCTCCAGCAGGACATCCATCACCAGCTCCAGCAGATCATCCATATCTCTCACCTCCACTCCCTTATTATATAGGAAACGGAAAAGCCAGTTGTTACGATTCTGTGTCGAACCGGCGGAGAATCGCAAAAGCGAAAATTCCCGCTTGACTATCCACCCGGGATTTGGTATTATATTAGATGCATTCAATATGCGCCCGTAGCTCAGTTGGATAGAGCGTCAGACTCCGACTCTGAAGGTCGTGCGTTCGAGCCGCATCGGGCGTACCAATCCCGTCATGGTTTCCATGGCGGGATTTTTTTGCGTCAAACAACATCAAAGTCCTGTCATCAGTTGGATTGCAGAATGGCGCTCCGGCTTTCTGGAATGCTTTTTTTGTTCCGTACCGCTTGCGGCACACCGTGACTCTTCATCACTGTGGCCTTTGCCCACAGACCGCTTGCGTCGACCGCCTGTGGGCGGGTATCACGCTCCGCTCAGATGTGGTAGGAATCACCTGTGACGAAGTCAATTCCCTCGCACAGCTCCTTCTGAACCCGTGCCGTAAGGCACACCGTAACTACTCACTCTTCACTTTTCACTATTCACTTGCTCCCAAACGCCCCCTCCCTTTATTATAATTGATCTTATAAAAGAAGGAGCTTCCCCATGGTAAGGGAAGCTCCGTTTTTTTGTTTCTGCGGCAAACCTGTTGCAAAGCGGGTCGATTTCCTTGCAGGGTCTGCCTTACTCAGCGGCTTCTGCCGAGGGAGTTGCCACGAGGAAGCACATGTCGTTCACAGCGTCCTCGCCCTCGAAGAAGTCATAGAAAGTGAAGTTGTAATAGAACCGCTCGGCTCCATAGATGCCGTAACCGTCCTGACAGTGATCGGTGGTGTCATAGGAATCTGCCACGATGATCACATCGTCCTGAGTGGTTTCGGTACCCATGGTGTCATAGCCGATGATGGTCTGCCAGTGGCCGCCCCAGTCGTTCCAGCCCACAATAATGGGAGTATCATTCGCCAGGGTTTCCTGAATGAACTCGAGGGTGAATTCCTCATAGACATTCTCACAGTCCAGAGTGCTGTACAGGTCGTAGCCGCCTACGCCCTCAAATACCTCGATGAGCTGCTGGAGGCTGGTAGCCTCAGGAGTCAGTCCATTGGAACGGAACTGGGCCAGAGTTTCCTCATTGTAGTCGCCCAGAGTGCCATACCAATCCATTACCATCAGGGCAGAGGTCACACCGCAGCTCCACTCACTGGTCTGCTGCTGGGTGCGGAAATGCTCCAGAATGGTCAGGGTATCGGTATCGGTCATGTTGTAGAAGTCCGGGTGAGCGAAATAAATGCTGTCGGCATGGTCGCCGGCACGCTCTACGCTGTCAGCGCCGTCCTCCTCCGAGAGATCCACAGTATGAGGGATCTTCATCTCATCGGTGAACGCAGCCGAAGCTGTGGTCTGGTTTTCCTCCCCGGACTGGGAAGAAGAGTTGTTGTTGCCGGTGCTGCTGCAGCCAGCCAGCATCAGGCAGAGTGTCAGTGTCAATACAATCAGTTTTTTCATCAAATCGTTCAGCCTTTCATAAAAAAATCAATTGTACCTGTAAACAACAAACCTCGTTTCGAAACGCTGTTCCCGCTATGGGAAAGCGTCTTTTGCGTTTTGTATTATTTATTATTTTGGGAAGAAACTCCCCGCATTTTATTTATCCAAATTCCGGTTCTGATTTGAGCTTTCTTAGTAACTTGTCTGCTTGCGGCAAGCCCCACCACAGGGCTGCCCTGGACAAAACGCTCTACTCTTTGGGCTCTCAAGCTGTTTTATACAAGTACGGCGGGGCAATGCCCCACATAACCCACAGACCATCAGGTCTGCGCTATAAAATTTGCGAGCCCGCATTCGGGCTCCACTTGAGATTCTGGCAATCGACCCGACCCTCCTTTTTTGCCAAGGGATATTATAGCAAATATTCCGGATTTTGCAAGATTTTTCCGTATATTTCCCGCAGATATTTGATATAGAGCCGGTTTTGCTCATCAATACGCCATTTTAGCGCAGGTTTTCTTTCAGTGACACAGTCACAGTCTTGAATATACTCTTTTGGTATAATATCCTCAACGACCGGGAACACTCTTCCCGGAGACAAGAGAAATGAGTATAAATCAAGGAGGTCAAAACGATGATGAACGCCCATGTAGCCAACCTGCTCAATGAGCAGATCAACAAGGAATTCTATTCCGCCTATCTGTATCTGGACTTTGCCAACTACTTTGAGCGCACCGGACTGGCCGGCTTTGCGAATTATTTCAAGGTGCAGGCCCAGGAGGAACGGGACCATGCCATGATGTTCTATCAGTACCTGCAGGATAACGATCAGCTGGTGAGCCTGGAGGGCATTGCCCGTCCCGAGAGCCGTCTGGACGACATGATGGCACCTCTGCGCCAGGCTCTGGAGCATGAGGAATTTGTAACTGCTTCCATCAATACCATCTATGCCGCGGCATCCGAGGTCAACGACTACCGTACCCTGCGCTTCCTGGACTGGTTCATTGACGAACAGGCCGAGGAGGAAAAGAGTGCCCGGGATCTCATTGCCAAGGTAGAGCAGTTTGCCAGCGATGCCCGCGGCGGACTCTACCTGCTGGATCAGGAACTGGCAGCCCGTGTCTACACCGCACCGGTTCAGGCATAAATCCTTTCTTTCCTTTCCATCGCTTTCAGAAAAGACCTCCGGTTCTGCCGGGGGTCTTTTTCGCTTCTCGCCAGAGTCGGGCATATTTCTCGCTTTTCTCCCGCTATACTGGAGCCAGTACCGCCTTTTCGGCGCTGACTTTATCGGAAAAGGAGTCCTTTTCATGCAGAAATCTCCCGGCAGCCGGGCGCTCTGGCGTTCCGGCCTGTTTTCCCTCTGTGCCGGCGCACTCATCTCCCTGGTGCTGCTCCGGTTCCTGAGCCAGCTGGATCAGCCCGGCCTCACCCCGGAGGACCTCCGCCGTTCCGGTGCTGCCCTGGCCCTGCAGATCCTCTCGATCAGCGCGGCTGCCATCGGCTTTGTCACCTACACTTCCCTGCGCACCCGCAGCAGTCTGGAACAGGCCCTCACCGCCCTCACCGAATCCTGCCGCATCTTCCGCAGTGCCGCCCGGGCAGCCGGTGCCATGGTATTCTGCCGCAAGGCGCCGGGACGGGAGCTGATCTCCCCCCAGAGCCGGGAGGAGATCGCCGCCTCGGACAGTCCTGCCCTGCCGGCGGATTTTCTCCGGTGGCTGGAGGAGACCCCCTGTGAGCCCGGGGAGATCACCTCCGAGCTGTTCCCGAATCCCGGCGGCGGCCCCGATCTGGAGGTGACGGTGCTGGCCCCGGAGGAATCCCCGGAGGAGCGCATCGGCTGTGTCATGGCTGCCCGTGTCCCCGCTGGTTCAGAACAGACTGTCTGACCCCAACAAAAAAGACCGCCGGAATTTTCCGACGGTCTTTTGTTTTTATACTCAGCCCTGAGCGGGATTGCTCCGGTCCTCGGGGGCATAGCCCATGATGGAGATACGCCGGCGCAGCCAGCCGCCCTGGAGATAGTAGGCGGCAAAGATCAGCGAAGTGGCGCCCCAGCTGATGGGGAAGATCATGACGATGGTATCGAAGCCCGGGAACATGGGAACCACCAGGAATACCCAGAGCATACGCAGCAGACAGATGCCGCTGGCGGAGATGATCATCGGCCAGAAGGAATCGCCGGTGCCGCGCACAGCGCCCGAGAGCACTTCCACGCTCACATAGGTGAAGTAGAACGGAATGGTGAGCTGTACGGTGCGCATGCCGATGCTCAGAACGGTTTCCGAGGTGGTGAACCAGCTCAGCAGGGTATGGGCGAAGGTCAGCAGCACTGCGCTGCACAGTCCGGCAATGGCAAAGCCCATGAGCAGGCCGATCCGCACACTGCGGCGTACCCGACGGTATTTCTGGGCGCCGAAGTTCTGTCCCACAAAGGTGGTGACCGAAATACCCAGCGCACCCATGATCATCCAGAACAGACCGTCCACCTTGCCGTAAGCGGTCCAGGCGGCAACGGTATCGGTACCGAAGGAGTTGATGCAGGACTGGATAATGATATTGGCGATGGTGAACATGTTGCTCTGGAGGGCAGCGGGCAGGCCCACACGCAGAACCCGGCGGGTACTGTAATCGGTGAAGCCGATCTCACTGCGGTGCACGCTGAATACACTGGTGCTGCGCATGAGCATGAGCATTACCAGCACACAGGATACCACCTGGGAGAGGACGGTTGCGGTGGCAACGCCCAGTACTCCCATGCCGAAGCCCATGACGAACAGCACGTCCAGGACGATATTGGTCAGACAGGCGATGATGAGGAAGTAGAGCGGACGCTTGGTATCACCCACCGCCCGGAGGATACCCGAGCCCACATTGTAGAGGAAAGAGGGCACCATACCCAGGGCATAGACCCGCAGGTAGAGGGTGGCATCGGGAATGACATCGGCGGGAGTGCCCATGGCACGGAGGGCAGGGCCTGCTCCGATGAGGGTGACTACCATGGCGATGAGGCCGCCGGCAATGGCGATGGCAACCGAGGTGTGGACAGTCTTGCGGACGCCATCGAAGTCCCGGGCGCCGTAGCACTGGGCGATGATGACGGTGGAACCGGACGCCACGCCCACGAACAGGTTGACGAACAGGCCGATGAGGGTACCAGTGGAGCCGCCTACGGCAGCCAGAGCCACAGTGCCCACATAGTTGCCCACAACCACAGCGTCAGCCGTGTTATAGAGCTGCTGGAAAAAGGTGCCCAGCAGGATGGGGAAGAAGAAAGCCAGCAGCGGGCGGAGGATTCCGCCTTCGGTGATCTGGTTCTGGGAAGTCATCTCATTGCTCATGTGAATCGTACCTCTCCTCGGCAGTAATACTGAAAAAATGGCGCAAAAAAAGAAAGGCCGCAAAACAGCCTCTTCTCACTTTTGAGATTCCGCACCCGGACAGTCCGTCTGCCAGATGCGGATCACTACCCATGTTATAACAGGTTTATCGGGGAAACGCAATGGGTTTTCAGCGGATTTTTGCCCAAAGCATCAGTTTCGTGACAACATACAAAAAACCCCGGATCTGCCCGGGGTTTCTTTGCGTTGTTTGTCTTTATCCTGATAAAAGCCGGGCTCAGAACTGGGCGGACTGTTCCTGACAGAAGTCCAGAAAACGCTCCAGGGGCGCATAATCGCTCCGGCCCCGGCGCACTGCCACTGAGATCTCCCGGGTTTCGGCAAAGCCCTCCACCGGGATCTCCCGCAGAGTGCCTGCCGCCAGTTCCTCCCGCATCAGCACCGGAGAAAGCACCGATACCCCCATGCCCGCCTTCACCGCCTGCACCACTGTGTGCAGATTGGTGCAGGACCACTTGATCCGCGGGGTCAGGCCGTACTGTCCCAGGAATGCCGCCAGACGCAGCCGGGGCATGCTGCCCTCCTCCCGCATGATGAAGTCGCACTCTGCCAGCTGCCGGGCTGTCACCGGCGCCGGACACTGGGCCAGAGGATAGAACGGCGCCGCCGCCACCGACAGCTCCTCCCGCAGGAAGGGACGCAGCTGGATCTCCCCGCTCCGCCCGGTGGCATCCAGCAGGGCAGCGTCCAGCTCCCCGCTGAGTAGACGGCTCTCCAGTACCGAGGAATTGTCCACCAGCACCTCCACCCGCACCTCCGGGTTCTGTCCCTCAAACGCCCGGACCAGCGGCACCAGCAGCTGTTCCGCCAGGATCACCGTCGCCCCGATGCGCAGCAGCTTCTGTCCTGCCTGCTGCTTCATGCTCTGTTCCATCCGCTCATAGACGCCCAGCAGTTCCCGGGCATGGCCCAGCAGTTCCTGTCCCGCCGGGGTGATCATCAGCCGCCGCCCGTACCGCTCGAACAGCAGACAGCCATAGTGCTCCTCCAGTTCCTTCACCGCCTGGGTGATGGTGGGCTGGGAGAGATAGAGCTTCTGGGCGGCAGCGTGCATGGTGCCGCAGTCCACCACCGCCGCAAAGATCCGCAGGTGCCGGATGGTCATGCTCTCCCCTCCTGTTCCAGCCGCTCCCGGAGGGCGATGAGGTTTTCGCAGAGCTCTGTGTCCGGGGCAAATTCCTCCGGCAGGGTGGCGCCGGTGGTCAGGGCAATGAATCCGCACCCCGCCGCCCGGGCTGCCGCCTCATCGGTGAGGCTGTCCCCGATATAGAGCACCTGTTCCGGCGGAAGGCGCAGACTCCGGGCCGCCAGCAGAATCCCGTCCGGGGCAGGCTTGGGAATGGCGTCCTGGGCGCTCACCAGCACCGCCGGGCTGATCCCCGCCCGCTCCAGAATGGCGGCAATCCGGGGACGGTTCTTGTTGGTGACTACCCCGGCGGCAATCCCCTGGGTTTCCAGACAGTCAAACAGCTCCCGGGCGCCGGGATAGAGCACCGCTGAATCCACCATGACCTCCTCGGCCTTTTCATTGAAGAGCCGGCTGAACTCCGCCTGTCCCGCAGGGTCGGTGCTGCCGGTGAGGGCAGTGAAACTCCGCTCCAGGGTCATACCGATGGTGCGGCGGATCTCCCCTTCCGGCGGCTGGGACAGTCCCATCTGTTCCAGGGCATACCGGGTGCTTGCCACAATGCCCCGCTCGGTGTCCCCGAGGGTGTAGTCAAAGTCAAAGAGCACTGCGCTCCATCTTCCGGTCATGTGTTTTCTCCTTTCAGCCAGAGGGAACCGAAGTCCCCCTGGGTTTCGTCCTTTTTCTCCGAGTCGAGGATAAAGGCAAAATAATCCCCCATGCCGTCGGGCAGTTCATTCCAGAGGGCATATCCCGGCAGCGCCGCCAGCTCCTCCTGGTAGTCCACCGTCCGTCCGGTGAAGTACCGCAGATTGAATTCCCCGGCTGCCTCGAGCATCAGCTCCCGGTCCGCCTCGGAAACGCCCATGGCATCGAGCTTCTCGCCCATGGTGCGCATGCTGTTCTCCCGGAAGTAATCCCGGCTGTATGTCCCGAAGTCCAGCAGGTCGGGACTGGTGAGCCCCGCCTGCCGGGCATAACCCGCTACATCCAGTTCCCGGATCTGATAGGAAGCGTTCCGCTCCGGGTCGATCTCCACCACGCCGATGTGGTTCTCGGCAATGGAGAGCGCCGAAGTGGTCACCTCATGGAGGCCGTCAAACTCCCCGATATGCTGGATATGGATATGTCCCGAGAGATTGAGGTTCACGCCGTGATCCGCCATCAGTTCCCGGACGGTCATGGCATTGCCGAAGGTGTACCCGAACGGGAACCGGGCATTGTGCCGCACCAGATTCTGATGGCTGAAGGTGAGCACGGCCTTGCCCTCCTCCTCTGCCTGGGTAAGCACCTTGTCCAGCCAGGTGAGGGTTTCATCGTCCACCCAGCCGCTGTGGGAATCGGTGTTGCCGTCAATGGCGATGATCCAGAGATCCTCCGCCGGTTCCCAGACATAGCTCATCGACGCGGTGTCCCGCAGCAGACTGTCCTCCCAGCCATAGGCCCGGTAGATCTCCCGGAACTCCTGGGCTGTGACCGTTTCGGTGGGTTCCGCCGTATTGCCGGTATAGCGGTAGGCCATACCGTTGTTCACATCGTGGTTGCCGGGCAGGGTCAGCACCGGCACACCGGCGGCTTCGATCTCCTCAAACAGCCCCGCCACTGTTTCATGGCTGAGCTTTTCCCCGTTGAAGGTGAGATCCCCCGCTGCCAGCAGCACATCGGGACGCTCCTCCTCGGGCAGGGAGGTGATCTGCCATACCAGCGCCTGTCCGATCTCCTGGGAATAGTGGGCGGTCTTGCCGTCTCCCCGGGCGATCATGGCGAGAAATTCCGGGCTCTGGTCGGTGAGCTCCTCCGAGAGCAGGTGCAGATCGCTCACAAACCAGACGGTCAGTTCGCTGCCCGCCGGCTTCACATCGGCATTGGGGGTGAAGGTTTCGCCGGTACAGCCGGTGAGGAACAGGGTCAGCAGCAGGCAGCCCAGTGCCGCCAGCCGCCTCATGCCTTTGCCTCCGGCAGGATCTGCCGCCCATCCAGCACCGCCTGGACCAGATGGTCCCCCTCATACCGCAGTTTGAGCGAGAAGAAGGGGCAGTTGGTCTCCAGCAGCCGCAGGAAGATGCGGTCCCCCTCCCAGAGGGTCAGTTCCAGGAGACGCCCCCGGTGAATCCACTCCAGATCCCCCTCATCGCAGTCCTTGATCTCCCCGGAGAAGTCCTCCGAGTCAAAAAGGTGCATATACTCGGTGCCGTACTCGTCCGATACAAAGGTGACAATCCCCCGGTACCGCCAGCTGTGCAGGGTGAGACCGGTCTCCTCCAGCACCTCCCGGCAGAGGCAGTCCTCGGGGCTCTCCCCGGCTTCGAACTTGCCGCCGATGCCGATCCATTTATCCTTGTTGAGGTCGCCCTCCTTCTTTACCCGGTGGAGCATGAGGTATTCCTCGCCCCGTTTGAGATAACAGAGGGTGGTGTTGATGCCGTTCATGGTGTTCCTCCTCTTTTCCGCATTCTATATTGATAATACCGAATTTATCCGGGCTTGTAAATAGGATTTCCGTATCAGTCCCCCGCTTTCCCCGGGAAATAAAAAAAGCACGGAACCACTGCTGATTCCGTGCTTCTCTTGTAATAGTAGGGGGATTTACCAGTCGAACCACTCGGTGACCGGAATGCCCAGTTCCCGGGCAAAGGCCTCGGTACCGCCCACACCGGCCTCATCGCAGAGATGCGCCACCTCATGGGCATCCGAATTGATGAGCCAGGTGAGCCTATACTGCCGGGAGAGTTCCCACACCCGGCGGTCGGGATAGGCGCGCTTATCCCGGTAGCCGTTGGCGTTGATCTCCACCGGAATGCCCAGCTCCTCGCAGACGGCAAAGATGCGTCCCATCTGCTCCAGGGCAAAATCTGCCGAGCCGGTATAGCCGCAGAAGGGCACATCGGGATGGGCCAGGAAGGTGAACAGCCCGGTGCGCAGTCCCTCAATGACCTCGTCGGCATACTGCTTCATCTCCGCTTCCCCCTTGGGGGCGAAGTTGTCGGCAGTGCGGTCCTTGTTGGTATGGTGGCCCAGGATCAGCAGTTTATAGCCGTACTGATCCCGGAACATCTTGTAGTTTTCCAGGGCGAAGGGATAGTACTCGCACTCGAATCCCTTGATGACATGGATCTGATCCTGATATTTCTCGATCAGCCGGTCCAGCTCGGCGTTGTAGGCAGGGAATTCCTCCCACTGCATCCGCCGGGGATCAAAGTTCTGGCTGTGGGGCACATGCTCGGTGATTGCCACAGCTCTCAGCCCCTTGCGCACCGCCTCCTGGATGTAGTCCTCGATCTCTCCGGTGGCATGGCGGCACCAGCGGGTATGGGTGTGATAGTTGGCGATCATCGGGTCATCTCCTCATACAGCTTCATCATCTCCAGCGGGTGGTCGCTCTCGATGAGGTCCACGCCCAGCTCAATGGCTGCCTTCATGCGCTCGGGGGTGTTGACGATGGAGCCGTCCACATAGTAGCCGGCCTCGTGCAGGCTGCGGACGATCTCGGGGCTCAGGGAGTCCAGATACACCAGATAGATGATGGCGTCCATCTCCCGCATGAGCTTCACCGGATCAGCCGGGATAAAGGGCACGATCAGGCCGATGGGTGTGCGGGGCTCCATATCCTTGATCATGCGCAGGGTGCGGAAATCGGTGCTGAATACAAAGCACATATCAAAGAAGTCATACTTCCGCAGCACTTCCACCATCTGGCGGGCGATCTCAGGCATGAAGTCGTACATATCCAGTGCCCGGCTCTTGAGCTCGAAGGCGATAGCCTGATGGTTTTCCTTGCACCAGGCCACCGACTCATCCAGGGTATCAATCTCAAAGGCAGCCCGGAGCTCTGCCAGGGTGTAATCCCGGATGCGTCCGGTGAGGCTGGTACGCTCGCTGAGCTCATAATCGTGATAGATCACAGCCACATCGTCCTTGGTGAGCTGGATATCGATCTCGATATGGCTGATGCCGCTGCCCAGGATCTGCTTGTAGTTTTCGATGGTGTTCTCCCGGACCTCCGAAAGATGGCCCCGGTGTCCGCCGATCATCAGCTTCCTGCCGTGATCTGCCTTGAGCTGTTCCAGAAATGTCATGCTTGGTCCCTCCCTGTTCAGATCAGCAGATTGACTCCGCTTTCCTTGTCAAAGATATTATAGTCCTCATGCAGCTTGAGATACACGCTGCCGCCCTGACGGCGCAGCTCCCGCAGCTGCTCATAGCTGCCCTCGAAGTTGGCAGGAATGGTCACACGCACCAGGGCGCCGTCCAGATCGCCGGAGATCATGATGTCCTTGCCCAGGTTCTCCACCAGCGACAGGTGCAGTTCCATGGTCTCCTCAGCGGGAGCCAGCAGCACATTCATCTGATGGCTGCGCACACCGATCACCACGGCCTGTCCGGCCTTGCCGGCGAGTTTTTCCGCCATGGCAGCGGGTGCCTTGACCCGGAAGCTGCCGCCCCGCAGCCAGAGGGCGCCGTCCTCTTCCTCCACCGAAGCATCGATGAAGTTCATGGGCGGGTTGCCCATGAAGTGAGCTACAAACAGGTTGGCAGGCTTGTGGTAGAGCATCTCGGGGGTATCGAACTGCTGGATGCGTCCGTTATCCAGGATGGCGATCTTGTCTGCCATGGCCATAGCTTCCTCCTGGTCGTGGGTTACGATGATGGAGGTAACGCCCAGATCCTGCTGGATGCGGCGGATCTCGTCCCGGATCTCGATCTTCAGACGGGCATCCAGGTTGGACATGGGCTCGTCCAGCAGCAGGACCTGCGGCTCCTTGACCAGCGCACGGGCCATGGAAACACGCTGCTGCTGACCGCCCGAGAGTTCACCGGGCATACGGTCGAGCAGGTGCTCGATCTGGAGCTTCCGGGCCATCTGACGGGCCTTTTCATGGCGTTCGGCCTTGGGCATGCCCTTCTGCTTGAGCGAGAAGGCGATGTTATCGATGACCTTCATGTGGGGATAGAGGGCATAGGACTGGAACACCATGCCGATGTTGCGGTCCTTGGGCGCCAGATTGGTGACATCCCGGTCATCGAAGTAGATGGAGCCGCTGGTGGGTTCCAGCAGGCCGGCGATACAGTTGAGGGTTGTGGTCTTGCCGCAGCCGGACGGGCCGAGCAGGGCAATGAAGCTGCCCTCATCAAAGGTGAGATTGATGCTGTCCAGAGCGACAACACCCTTATCAAACTCCTTGCGGAGATTTTCAATACGGATCATATACCTTTACCTCCAGAAATGGTTCCCTGCATGAGCTGACGCTGCGAAATGAAGAAGAAGATCAGCACCGGCAGCATATAGACCATCGCCATCGCCGCGAATACGCCATAGTCAGCGATCATCTGGTCGTTCCGGGAGAGAACGCGCAGATAGGTGGCAAGCACAGGGGTTTTGGTGTTGAAGATCAGGACATTGAACAGCAGGTAGTTGGACCAGGCGCTCATAAAGGCAAAAATGCTGATGGAAGCAAGGCCGGGCTTTACCATGTGGATAATGACCTGGAAGAAGGCGGTCAGACGGTTGCAGCCGTCCACCAGGGCGGAGTTTTCAATATCCTGGGGAATCCCCGCGAAGAAGTTGCGGATAATGAAGGTACTGCCGGGCAGACGCAGGGCAATCGCCACAACGATGACACCGGTGAGGGTGTTGAGGATGCCCAGGTGCAGCAGGACATACAGCACGCCGATGAGCAGCAGCACACCGGGGAAGAGCCGCAGGGTGAGCAGCGAGAAGGAGATCACCCGTTTGCCGGTGAATTCCATCCGGGCCAGGGCATAGCCTGCCATGCAGCTGATGGTCACTTCCAGGGTGGTGGCAATGGCGGTGAAGATCACGGTATTGCGGAAGGCCTTGCCGATGGGCTCCACAGTATACTGGCTGAGCTGGATGGGCTGATAGAGGAACTGGAAGTTCTGCAGTGTCAGCTCACCGGTGCTGTCCAGAATAAAGGCGTTGGCAAAGAAGGAAAAGTAGATGAACAGAACCGGGATGCACAAGAGGATCATCACCAGTACCGCAATGGTTTCATTGCGGCGTTCATACTTGGGTCTCTGGGAATATTTCATATCGAACCTCCTGGTTCCTTAGGAACGGGATTTTTCCTGATGGTGCATCACAGCGCCGATCACAAGCATCAGCACCATAACCACCACGATCAGCACCAGCGAAATGGCAGCACCATAGCCGTACTGGCTGTCCGAGAAGGCCTTGTGGTAGGCGCTCAGTGCCCATACCTCGGTCTGGACACCCGGACCGCCGTTGGTGATGAGCATGATGGTGACATAGTTGGTGAGCAGACCCAGGGTCTCCCACAGGGCGATAAAGGTGATGTGGAAGCGCAGGTTGGGCAGAATGATGTTGCGCACGATCTCCCATTCCCCGGCGCCGTCCACACGGGCAGCCCGGAACTGATTCTCGGGAATGCTCTTCACCGCCGAGGAAAAGACGGTGGTACCATAGGCAATGCTGGTGAGCAGTGTGGCGGCAATGATGATGACAAACGGATACTGGGCGATCCAGTTGAGCGGCTCACTGCCGCCCAGGGCCATATATACCTTGTTGGCAAGGCCATTGGGGGTGGCTTCCAGTAGCCACAGCCACAGCACCGAATACACCACAGCCGGTGTGATCATGGGGATCATCAGGATACCCTTGAAGATATTGCCCTTGCGCTCGTCCCGGATAAAATAGGTGGTCATGATGGCAAAGAACAGATCCAGCACCACAGTCAGGAAGATGGTGATGCTCACATATTTTACTGTATTCCAGGCGATGATGGGGGTATTGGGGTCCATGAGGATCTTGCGGAAGTTATTGATGCCGTTGAACTTCCAGATAAAGGCGGAATCCAGACTGGTAAATGCCATAATGACGGTCAGGATCGCCGGCAGGATATACAGGACTGTAATAAAGACCAGGAACGGTGACAGGAACAGATAGGCCTGCATATTTTTCTGTCGCATATTTTGCTTCATAGTGTCCCTCCCGGGGACAGAGGGGCGGAAGCCATTCCGCCGCTGTCCCGAAAATACGCATAATAACAATGAGAGCATAGACCCCCTTGCGAGGGGAGCCTATGCTGTTCTCACTGCCTTTTCAGGAAAATGGTTTACTTGTATTCAACCAGGTCAGCATCGAGGTTGATCTCGATCTGGGTCTTCATGTCAGATACAGCCTTGTCAGGAGTGGTCTGACCCAGCTCCAGCAGCTGAATCTGCTTGTAGAGCTCATTGTTGTAGGTGCTCAGACCCTCGATGGTGGGAGGAGTAATGGACAGATCAGCCATATAGCCTACCTTTTCCAGGATCGGGTTGGTCTTGATGTCCTCCATCTCGTTGGCAGCCTTTACCGACGACAGGGTGAAGATGGTGTCGGCATGGTGAGCCAGCTGATCGATGGAATCACCGCTGTACAGCTCACGGAACAGATCCTTGCAGATCTCGGGATACTGGGTATTGGCATTGATGCCCATGCCCTGAGGAGCCGCGATGCAGAAGGGAGTATCATTGTACTCGGATACCGGGAATACGGCAAAGCCTACATCTTCAGCGAACTGCTCGGGGGTCTTGTCCACAGCACCGGCTACATAGGTAGCGGAGTACAGAGGACCATAGTAAGCAAAGGCAGTACCGTCACCTACCATGGTGTTGATGGTCTGAGTCAGGTTCTGGGGAGTGATCTTGGTGGTGTTGGCATTGTCATAGATCTCCTGGAAGAAGCGCTGCAGGCCTTCACTGTCGAATACCAGCTTGCCTTCGTCGTTGTAGTACTCACCGCCCAGGGTGCGGAATACATCCAGGAAGTCGCTGCCGGCGCCGGGACGATGGGTCAGACCCCAGGTAGCGGCACCCTTGTCCTGTACTTCCTTGCAGAGATCCAGGAACTGCTCCCAGGTGAACTCGCCGTTGGCCATCTGGGTGGGCAGGGCTTCGATCTGCTCATCGGTCCAGCCGATCTCCTTCAGAGCGGACTTGTTGTAGTAGATAACACGGACAGGCAGGTCGAAGGGCATTGCATAGGCCTTGCCATCCACAATGTAAGGGGTATAGATGCCCTCTACAAAGTCATCGGTCATCAGGTCGGAGATATCCAGCATCATGCCGGCCTCAACCAGGCTGGACAGGTCGCTGACCGAGAAGATATCCGGACCTTCGCCGTTCTTCTGGGCGAAGATCAGGTTGTTGGAATACTCGCCCCAGTCGATGCGGGCGTAGTCGGTTTCAAACTCGATCTTGAGATCCTTGCCCTCAGCTGCATACTTTTCGTTCAGGCGCTCGCCGGCAGCCAGAACCGCGTCCGGAATGGTGACGAAGTCCATGTTGTGGGCAACCTTCAGGGTAATGGTACCGGTGGGCTCTTCTCCGCTGTTCTGGGCAGTGGAGCTGTTGTCGCTGCCATTGGAGCAGCCGGACAGCATGGATACTGCCATCAGTGTAGCCAGAGTCAGACTCAGAAGCTTTTTCATACTTTTCCTCCAAATTTCTATTGCCGGGCTTACACTCCCGGAACTTGGTGAATGGGTTCCCAATCCTGCAAAAAACGAAATCCGTCCTGCAGGAAGGTCTTTTCCCTGACATATTGTAACATTTCATTCACAAAAATGGAATTGATATTTTAGTAAAAGTACTTTGTGGCTTCCAACCGCATTTTATCAAAAACGCCGGATTTTTCCCATAATTACGCGGTTTTTCATATATTTGTAACATTGAACTTGTCCGAATCCCGATTTTTTGCTATAATTTTAAAAATAACTCCTTTTGCCCAGAAATCAGCCGTGCTCCGGTTTCCGCGTCAAAAATGAAATTTTGGCGTCGTTTGGCGCCTTTCGGCATCAAAAAAGGCCTGTCTTTCCCATGGAAAAGACAGGTCTTTTTTTGTTACGCATGGTTCTCCCGGTCAAGAAGCAGATGCACGCCGTACTGATAATGCTCCCGCATCCGTTCCCGGGCCAGGTCAAACTGTCCCGCTTCAAAGGCAGCGGTGATCCGCCGGTGCTGATCCACCGACGGCTGACGGTCCCGGGAAGCCCGCATGGCGCTGGAGATGAGCAGCGACCGGATGCGGTTGTAGCGCTTGTAGGTCTCCTTGAGGAAGCGGTTGCCGCAGTAGTCAAAAAAGACCTTGTGGAACCGGTAATCCGCCCCGAAGTATTCGGTATCATTCTCCTGGCTGGCTTCCATGGCGTCCTGATACTCATGCAGCAGCCGGACAATCTCTGCCTGCTGATCCGACTGGGAGGCCAGAGCCAATGCCTCACAGGCCAGCATCATAATGAAATGGTTGAGTTCCTCGGCATACTGCTGGTCAAAGTCGATGAGCTGGGCGCCGGAATTGGTCAGCTCCCGGATCAGGCCATCCTGATAGAGCTTATTGATGGCGTCCCGGATGGGGGTGGACGATACGCCGAACCGGGTCTGGAGTTCCCGGTTGATCAGCCGGTCCCCCAGGGCGATCTGTCCGGTGACAATATCATGGATCAGCACATCATAGACCTGTTCGCTCAGGGATCGGCGCTGGAGAAGTTCGCTCATAATTCACTGGCCTCGCTTTTACTCTGGTAATTGAAGTTATTATACAAAACTTCCCATTAAAACACAAGCCATCCCCCTTGCGGAAAAATTTTTGGTAATTTTTCTGAAAAACCTCTTGACATTGGCGCCAGTCCGGTTATAATGAAATCGAAAGATGCGTGATGCATCATACATAACGCATAATGATCGGAATGAAATTACTGAAACAGGAGGATTTTAACAATGGAAGACATGATGAAGTTTGCCCCCGAGCCCTTCAAGATCAAGATGGTTGAAAAGATGGGAACCCTCAACAAGGAAGAGCGCAAGGCTGCCATCAAGGCTGCCGGCTACAATACCTTCCTGCTGAAGTCGGAAGAATGCTTTATCGACCTGCTCACCGACTCGGGCACCAACGCCATGAGCGACCATCAGTGGGCCGGCCTGATGCTGGGTGACGAAGCCTATGGCGGTTCCCGCAACTTCTATCACCTGGAGGAAACTGTCCGGGAGCTGTTCGGCTTCAAGTATGTGGTACCCACCCATCAGGGCCGCGGCGCTGAGAATATCCTCTCCAGCCTGACCATCAAGCCTGGCGACTATGTACCGGGCAACATGTACTTCACCACCACCCGGTTCCATCAGGAGCGCAACGGCGCCACCTTCCGGGACGTGATCATTGACGAAGCCCATGACCCCACTGCCATTCTGGACTTCAAGGGCAATGTGGACCTTGCCAAGTTCCAGGCTCTCATTGACGAAGTGGGCGCGGAGCATATCCCCTACATCTGCCTGGCTGTTACTGTAAACCTGGCAGGCGGTCAGCCGGTATCCATTGCCAACATCAAGGCCGTATCCGAGCTGGCACACAAGCATGGCATCAAGGTGATGTTCGACGCCACCCGCTGCGTGGAGAACGCCTACTTCATCAAGACCCGGGAACCCGGCTACCAGGACAAGACCATCAAGGAAATTATCCATGAGATGTTCTCCTACGGCGATGGCTGCACCATGTCCGGCAAGAAGGACTGCCTGACCAACATCGGCGGTTTCCTGTGCATGAACGATGAGGATCTGTATACCCAGGCCTGCGGCATGGTGGTACAGTTCGAGGGTATGCCCTCCTACGGCGGCATGGCAGGACGGGATATGGAAGCCATGGCAATCGGTCTGCGGGAGGCTATGGACTATGAGTACATCAGCCACCGTGTAAACCAGATCCGTTACCTGGGCGAAAAGCTGGATGCAGCCGGCGTACCCATGGTAAAGCCCTATGGCGGTCATGCGATCTTTGTGGATGCCCGTGCCTTCCTGGATCATCTGGACCAGGCCACCGACTTCCCGGCTCAGGCACTCTCTGCCGCCCTGTATGAGATCTCGGGCGTGCGCACCATGGAGCGCGGCATCATCTCGGCCGGACGTGACAATGTCACCGGCGAGGACCATGTGCCGAAGCTGGAGACCATCCGCCTGACCATTCCCAGACGTGTATACACCTATGCGCACCTGGACTATGTGGCTGACGCGGTAATCGAGCTGTACAAGAAGCGCCATGACATCAGCGGTCTGCGCTGGGTATATGAGCCCAAGGCACTGCGCTTCTTCACCGGACGCTTCGAGCCCAAGAACGAGGAGCTCATCAAGGGCTATTGATCCCGCATGGAAACCCATCCTTTCTCATAGACAAAAGCTCTCCCAAACAAATAAAAACCCCCGGCTCACCGCCGGGGGTTTTTATTTGGAGGCAGCCTTCTGCCGCCGGGGTGATGCCGCACTGTGCCGGTGCAGCCCGCCCCGCCGGAGTCACAGCGAACCGGGAAGCCCATCTCCCCCGACCGCTTCCATGAAACCCTCCGGAGCCGCACTTTTCACAGCATGCGGTCCCGCTATGGGCTGCCCGGCACGGCAGTTTCTTCCGGGCGCTGTCCTTCTCCGCTCTGCCCGCCGGGTACCTTTCCACCACGCAAAAAGACCCCGCACGATGGCGGGGTCTTTTTCTATTCCGGCAGGAGCC
>ERZ857521.2273-NODE-2273-length-18957-cov-4.727595_pt1 | contig 18957 bp, 17 predicted proteins | sample MGYA00519701_ERZ857521 | MGnify/ENA primary metagenome ERZ857521 (study PRJEB31778, sample SAMEA3449346) | human gut metagenome | biome: human gut; feature: human-associated habitat; material: faeces | place: United Kingdom | collected 2010/2012 ...
CCACCCGCTTTCCCTGGATCTCAAAGGTGGTGGTAGTCCCCTCCATGCCGGTGAGAGCCGTCTCCTGATAGGTGAGCACCAGGCCCTCCTCCGTCAGGTGCAGCGTTCCCTCGGTCATCAGCTCTGTGGCGTCGGGGTCCACGCCGTCAAAATACTGCTCGCCCCGGATGCTCAGCAGCACCGGCAGCCGCTGTGCGTCAATACTGTTCAATGTCGATCCTCCGTGCCCCGTGGCGCAGGTCCTCCTGCAGGAAAAGTGAGGCGATCTGTTCGAAATCCTCCACCCGGTCGCTGACGTAGAACTCCGAAGTCCCCTGGCGGGTCTCATCCGCCCGCTTGCCCGCCGCCTTGAGCATCCGCTTGAGTTCAAAGGCTGACTCCTCACCGGCGGACACCAGCTCCACGCCAGGGCCCATGACGTCCGCCATGATATCCATGAGGAGCGGATAGTGGGTGCAGCCCAGGATCAGGGTATCAATGCCCTTGGCCTTCAGGGGCTCCAGGTACTCCTTCACCACCGTCTCGATGACGATGTCCCCCCGGCGGATGCGGCCGTTTTCCACCAGCGGCACCAGCAGCGGACAGGGTTCGCAGAAGACCTCCACCTCGCTGTCCAGCCCCTTGAGAGTGGCCTCGTAAGCCCCGGAGCGGACGGAGGCCAACGTGGCGATCATACCCACCCGCTTGTTTTTGGTCACAGACACGGCCCGCCGGCAGGTGGGCTCCACCACCCCCACCATGGGCAGGTCGTTTTCTGCCTGCAGGGTGGAAAGGGAGGTGGTGGTGACAGTGCCGCAGGCGATGAGGATGGCCTTGAGGTCAAAGGACCGCAGGAAGCGCACATCCTGCCGGGCGTATTTCAAAATGGTCTCTTTGGAGCGGCCGCCATACGGCACCCGCGCGGTATCTCCGAAGTAGATGAGGTCCTCCTCCGGCAAAATCCGCCAGAGGGAGTGCACTGCCGTGAGGCCGCCCAGGCCCGAGTCAAACACGCCGATGGGACGGTTGTCCATGGCCGTTCCTCCTTTTCTGCCCTTTCGGTGAGCAATTTGTATCCGAATTACATATTATACTATGAGACGCAGTTGGCCGCAAGACAGATTTTAGTCTTTTTGCTTGCTTTTTTATATGGAATTTTTGCGCTGCCTCTGCTATAATCATCCTGTAAATCGCACTGCGGGAGGTGTCCGCCATGAAAATCGAACTGACCGAACAGCAGTTCCGCTATCTGCTGGATCTGGTATACATAGGAAACTGGGTCATCAACTCCACCCGGGAAGACGACCGTATTCAGGAGTACGACCAAGTAGAGAGCCTGATCTTCTCCCACTGCCTGCACCACAAGATGAGCAAGCTGGTGGAACTGTACCGGGGCGAGCTGATTCCCTCCCGTGCCTTTTCCGACGGCGGCATCCACGAGGCCATTGAAAACTACGAAGATGTGGTATTCTATGAGATCCTGGCAGAGGAGCTGGCCATGCGGGACATGGACGGCGAACCCCTGACCCGGGAGAATTACAGTGCCCTGATGGACCGTATCGACGCATATCTCTCGGAATTTGACCGTCACGGTACCGACAACATCAGTGTGGATCTGGACGATATGTAAAAACCGGTTTCTCGCTCCGCCGTTTTTGAGGGGCGGCGGGTGCATGACGCGATCCCCTTGGGGGAATAATCAGGAAAAAGGAGAAAATGCTATGGCAGAAAAAGCAAAAGTCTACTTTGCGGATTTCCGCTGTCCCAGTTGGCGGGAAAACCTGCCCCAGAAGCTGGCCCGCCTGATGATGACCGCCGGCTTCGGCGACATTGACATGGAGGGGAAATTCGTCGCCATTAAAATGCACTTCGGTGAGCCGGGCAACCTGGCCTATCTGCGGCCCAACTGGGCCAAGGTAGTGGCCGACCTGGTGAAGAGCCAGGGCGGAAAACCCTTCCTGACGGACTGCAACACCTTGTACGTGGGCGGTCGGAAGAACGCTCTGGACCATATTGAGTCCGCCTATGTCAACGGCTTTACCCCCTACTCCACAGGCTGTCATGTCATCATTGCCGACGGCCTCAAGGGCACCGACGAGGTGGAAGTCCCGGTGGAGGGCGGCGAGTATGTGAAAAACGCCAAGATCGGCCGGGCCGTCATGGATGCCGACGTGTTCATCTCCCTGACCCATTTCAAGGGCCATGAGCAGGCAGGCATGGGCGGCACGTTGAAAAACATCGGCATGGGCTGCGGCTCCCGGGCCGGCAAGATGGAACAGCACAATTCCGGCAAGCCCTTCGTCAAGCAGAAAAAGTGCATCGGCTGCCACGCCTGTGCCAAGATCTGCGCCCACGGAGCGCCGGAGTTTGGTGAGGACGGCAAGGCCACCATCAATACGGGCAAGTGCGTGGGCTGCGGCCGCTGCCTTGCCGTGTGCCCCAAGGACGCCATCCAGTGCCTCTATGACGAGGCTCCCGCCATCCTCAACAAGAAGATCGCCGAGTACACCAAGGCCGTGGTGGATGGCCGTCCCTGCTTCCACGTCTCCCTGGTGCTGGATGTGTCCCCCAACTGCGACTGCCATGCTGAAAACGATGTGCCCATCGTTCCCAACGTGGGCATGTTTGCCTCCTTTGATCCTGTGGCACTGGACCAGGCCTGTGCGGACGCGGTTCTGGCCCAGACGCCGGTGCGCAATTCCGCCGTTTTTGACGGGGATTGCAACTGCTCCGACCAGGACTTCTTCCACGCCGTCCATCCGGACACCGAGTGGCAGGTATGCCTGGAGCACGCGGAAAAGCTGGGGCTGGGTACCCGGGAGTATGAACTTGTGAAGATCTGAGGCGCCGCGTTTTTCCGTTCCTGTTCGGACAGAGCTCCTCACGAAAGACCGCTTGATGCAGCCAGAGCGACGGAGCTGAACCTCCGCCGCTCTGTTTGTTTTCTGAGCACATGATCCCGGTCTCCATTCACCTGTCCGCCCGTTCGCGGCGCGGGCCCGCGGGAAGGATATTGTTTTATGAAACGTACCATACGCGACATTTTCGTCATCGGCTTTGCCCTGTTCTCCATGTTCTTCGGCGCCGGAAACGTGATCTTCCCCCCCTACCTGGGCCTGGAATCCGGCAAGGAGTGGTTTATCGGTTTCCTTTGCTACTATCTGGCGGATATCGGACTTGCCCTGCTGGCCCTCTTTGCCATCCAGTTCCGGGGCGGCACGGACGGCCTGACCCGCCGCATCGGGCGGATCCCCTCCAAGCTGCTGATGAGCGCCATCGTCCTTTGTATCGGCCCCATGCTGGCCATTCCCAGGACGGCGGCCACCACCTATGAGATGTCCGTGATGCCGCTGGCGTCCGGCGTCTCCCCCGTGCTGTTCTCCGTGCTCTTCTTCCTGCTGATCCTGCTGCTGTGTCTGCGGGAATCGGCAGTGGTGGACATTGTGGGCAAAATCCTTACACCGTTGCTGCTGGCGGGACTGCTGATCCTCATCGTCCGAGGCGTTCTGGATCCCATCGGCCCTGTCCCTGACCACACCCTGGTGGACAATGTCCCCTTTACCGGCATTGAGGCCGGCTATCAGACCATGGACGTGCTGGCGGCCCTGGTCTTCGGCGCCATTATTCTCAAAAGCGCCGAGAACAAGGGCCACACCGCTCCCCGGGACAAGGCCGTGGTGGTGTCCGGCGCCAGTATCGTGGCAGGCTGTGCCCTGCTGGTGGTATATCTGGGATTGACCTATCTGGGCGTCACCACCTCCCGCTTCTTCGGGTTGGATGTGGATCGGACTTATCTGGTCATCGCCATCGTGCGCAATCTGCTGGGCAGCTGGGGCGTATGGCTCTTCGCGGTGGTGGCGGCTCTGGCCTGTGTCACCACGGCGGTAGCCCTGGTAAGCTCTGCCGCCTCCTATTTCTCCAAGCTCTCCGGAGGGCGCCTCTCCTACACGGTACTGACGGTAGTGGTATGTGTGTTCAGCGCCGTAGTGTCCAATTTTGGCCTGGAGCAGATCATCTCCATTGCCGCTCCCATCCTCAATGTGGTCTATCCCCCGGCACTGGTTTTGATCCTGCTGTCCTTCTTCGACCGCTTTATCAAAAACGACTGGGTCTTCCGCCTGGCCGCGCTGGGTGCACTGCTGTTCAGTCTTCTGGAGGTAGTCTCCGGCTTTGGCCTCACCCTCCCCATCCTGAAACTGATGCCCTTGGCCAGTCTGGGCTTTGGCTGGGTGATTCCCGCCCTGGTATGCGGCGCGGTGGGCTTCCTGATCCCCAGCCGGAAATCATAACTGCAATGAAAAGGCCCCGTCCAAAAGGACGGGGCCTTTTTCCCATCAACGAAAAACACCCCATCCTTTCGGATGAGGTGTCCTCTTTTGGAGCGGGCAACGAGGCTCGAACTCGCTACCTCCACCTTGGCAAGGTGGCGCTCTACCAGATGAGCTATGCCCGCGAGACAAGGAGTATTTTAACAAAGGGATAGGAAATTGTCAACCCCCTGTCTCTAAATTTTCAGGATTTTTTTCATTGGCTGTTTCCGCACCGGAGGATCCCGTCTCACCGCCGCTTTGGGCCGTCCCGGGATCCCCCTCTGTACCGCTCAGCGCAAACTCGATCAGCCCCACCTGGCCCTGGGCAGGATAGTAGTACACAGACCACTCCGGCCCCTCCGTGAGCCCCAGCTCCTCCCGAAGGCGGGTCACCACTTCCTCCACCTGGGCCCGGTCGTCTTCCCGCCAATAGCCGATCCGTACCGCCAGTTCCGTCCGCCCCTCTGCAACGGCGGTGCTCAGCAGGCTATACACCGCCTCCGTACTGGTGGCGTTCACCACCGCCTGGATCTGCTCTGCGGTACGGCGGTAGCTGATCTGCACGGGGGCCTCGTAATACCCCCGCTGGGCCTGGCTGGTAAAGGTGATGAACTCCACGGCGTAGGCGCCCATGGCCGTCTCCTGCTTGACCTCGTTGGTGGCCCGCTCCAGGGTCTGGGACACAGAGAGGTCGTCCTCAAAGTTATAGAGGCGCAGCGTGGCTGTCTCCGTGTGCTGGCCGATGAGGATCAACAGGTCATTGACGATGTCCTGATAGCTCTCCGCCCGCAGCGTTCCGGCAGCCTCGCTCTCCCAGAACTTGCTGACGTGGGGCTCCACGGTGCTGTACTCCCGTTCCAGCAGGGAGGCGCATCCCGTCAGCAGCAGGCACACAGCCGCCGTCAGCGTCAGAAACCGTATTTTCACAGGATCCGCCTCCCTTCTCAAAGGTACCCATGGACTTTACAATCCCAAGTCCTCGTCCACCAGGATCACTTCCATCTCCATATCCATGATGGCAGTCCACAGCACTGCAAGGCCGCAGCAGATCCGGTCGGGGCTCTTGCAGTCGTAGCACCGGTCTCCCTTGATGGCGCAGGGCGTCTTTCTTCCCAGGCGCTGGGCGTTCTTGGGGGCCGCGATGTTCCGGGCCCGCCACAGGGCCTCGTCATAGGTGGGAGCCAGCTTGTTGCGGCCGATGACGAAATACACCTTCTCATGGCCGTACAGGGTGGAAGCAATCCGGTTGCCGTAGCCGTCGATGTTCAAGATCTCGCCTGTCTCCGCCAGGCCATTGGCGGAAGTGATGTACACCTGGGCAGAAGCAGAGCGTACCCGGTCTCCCGCCCCGTTGACCCAGTGCCAGTATACGGTATTGTGTGCGGACAGGCGCTCATAGACACCCAGTTCCTGCAGAGTCAGGGATCCGCCCAGGCCCACGGTCTTTCCGTCCACAGCGCCGTCCAGATAGTCGGCAGCCTCCGCCCCGGTGGCAAAGGTCTTCACCTGAAACCCCCGCTCCCGCAGGCTTTTCTCCACATTCGCAAAATCCGCCATGTCAGATTTCCTCCTTCTGATAGTCGCCGAAGCCCTCGCCCAGCACATCGTGGGCGTCACACACAATCATAAACGCGCCGGGATCGATCTCGTGAACGGTCTTCTTCACCTGGACGATGGCCTTTTGCTTAAAGGCCACCATCAAAATCTGTTTTTCCCGCCCGGTGTAGGCACCCTGCCCCCGCAGCAGCGTCACGCCCATGTCCAGCTCCCCCAGCAGGTGCCGGGACAGCTCCTCCCAGCGGTCGGAGATGATGTAGGCCACCTTGGAGGTATCCAGGCCATAGAGTACCGTATCCATGACCCGGGTGGCCACAAAGATGCCTACGGCACCGTAGAGGGCGGCCTCCACCCGGCCGAACACCGCCGCCGCCAGCGCCAGCACAATGAAGTCCGGCACCAGCATCAGCTTGCCCATCGGCAGCCAGGGAAGCTTGAGCTTCATGAGCCGGGCCACCACGTCGGTGCCGCCGGTGGTGGCGCCCTGGGAAAAGACGATGCCCAGGCCCACACCCATCAGCGCTCCGCCGCACAGGCAGGAGAGCATGGGGTCCATGGGGGCGAAGGGATAGAGGGCGGCAATCACATCGATGGCCACTGAGCTCACCGCCATGGAAAAGAGGGACGAGGCCAGCAGGTGGAATCCGATGAACTTCCACCCCGCAAGAAACAGCGGCACGTTCAGCAAAAAGGACAGCACGCCCACGGAGAGGGCCGGGACTACGGCGTTGATGACCTGTGCCAGGCCCGTCACACCGCCCATGGCCACCTGGTTGGGGGCGAAGAACCAGTCGAAAGCCAGGGCGAAAATCACCGACCCCAGCGCCACCAGAGCGTAGCTGCGGATGGTTTGTCTCATGCTCCCTCCTTAATCCAGCAGGCCCATCTGCCGCTCCTCCGTATCCTCCTGGCGCAGCAGGGCACCGGCTGCGGGAATGGCCCGAACCCGGTAACGGCTGTGGTTGGAGATGGGGGTCTCCTCCACCGGCCGGACGTCGCAGAGATGATACTTGGGCTTCAGGGTCATCACCGCCACGCCCTGGGTGGTACGGGTGGTCTTGGGAGAGAGCAGTGCGGTCTGGAACAGCAGGCACCGGGGCTCCGTGGAGTACACCGCCAGTTCCTGCTCGGCATCCAGACGCAGAATCTTCACCAGGGGGCTCTTGTCCGAGTAAGCGCCGGTGAGCTTGCGGCGGTTGGAGGTGGTCTGGTAAGCCTTGAGCTCCACCCGGGCCACCTTGCCGTTTTCAAAGAAGAACAGCAATGTTCCGGCGTAGTCCGCGCCGGGCAGCACCGCCCACACCACGCTCTCCCCGGCATCCATGCCCAGCTTGGCGGGGAGGTAATCTCCCAGCACGCTGGCCTTGGAATCGTCGAACTCACTCAGGCGGGTCTTGTACACCTGGCACTTGTCGGTAAAGAACATGATCTCCGCAGCGCTGGTGGTCTCGAAGCTCTGGCTGGGACCGTCCCCCTCCTTGTACTTCTGCTCGCTGCTCATGCGCAGGGACGCCGGGGTGATCTTCTTGAGATAGCCCTCTTTGGAGAGGAACACGTGGACGGGATACTCCTCCACCTCCGTCTCCTCCTGGTAGACCGGGAGGTTATCGCCGTAGACGATGGTGGTGCGCCGGGGCTCACCGTACTTCTTGGCCACGGCACAGAGCTCATCCACCAGGATCTTCTTCACCCGGCGGGGATCATTCAACGTATCCTCCAGATCGGCGATCTCATCCTGGAGGGCGGCGGTCTCATTGACCCGCTTTAAGATATACTCCTTGTTGATGTTGCGCAGTTTGATCTCCGCCACATACTCCGCCTGGATCTGGTCGATGCCGAAGCCGATCATCAGATTGGGGATGACCTCGGATTCCTCCTCTGTCTCCCGGATGATCTTGATGGCCTTGTCGATGTCCAGCAGGATCCGCTTAAGGCCCTTCAAAAGGTGCAGCTTGTCCTGCTTCTTCTTCATGACGAAGTACACCCGCCGCCGCACGGACTCCGTGCGCCAGGCAGTCCACTCCTCCAGCAGCTGCCGCACGCCCAGCACTTTGGGGGCGCCGGCGATCAGGACATTGAAGTTGCAGGCGAAGGAATCCTCCAGCGGGGTGAGCTTGAAGAGCTTGGCCATGAGCTTGTCCGGGTCCGTGCCCCGTTTGAGGTCAATGGCCAGCTTCAATCCGGAGAGGTCCGTCTCATCCCGCATGTCGGCGATTTCCTTGGCGCGTCCGGCCTTGATGAGCTCCGCCACCTTGTCCAAAATGGCCTCCACCGTGGTAGAGTAGGGGATCTCATAGATCTCAATGAGGTTCTCGCTTTTCAGATAGCGGTATTTGGCCCGCACCCGGACGCTGCCCCGGCCCGTCTCATAGATCTCACTCAGAGCTGCCGGATCCGCCAGCAGCTCTCCCCCGGTGGGGAAGTCCGGCGCCAGCAGCGTCTGCGTCAGGTCACACTGGGGATTTTTCAGATAGGCCACGGTGCTATCGCAGACCTCTTTGAGATTGAAGCCGCAGAACTGGGAGGCCATGCCCACGGCGATGCCGCTGTTGGCGCTCACCAGAATATTGGGGAAGGTAGTGGGCAGCAGGGCCGGCTCCTTCATGGTATTGTCGTAGTTGTCCACGAAGTCCACGGTATCGGAGTCGATATCCCGGAAGAGCTCCGCGCAGATGGCGGTGAGCTTGGCCTCCGTATAACGGGGAGCGGCGCAGGACATGTCCCGGGAATAGCTTTTGCCGAAGTTGCCCTTGGAGTCCACAAAGGGGGTCAGCAGGGCACCGTAGCCCTTGGAAAGGCGCACCATGGTATCGTAGATGGCGGCATCGCCGTGGGGGTTCAATCGCATGGTCTGGCCCACGATGTTGGCGGACTTGGTCCGGGCCCCCGTCAAAAGCCCCATCTTGTACATGGTGTAGAGGAGCTTTCTGTGGGAGGGCTTGAAGCCGTCGATCTCCGGGATGGCCCGGGAAACGATGACGCTCATGGCGTAGGGCATATAGTTGAGTTCCAGCGTGTCGGTGATGGGCTGCTCCACCACCGCCGCATGGAGCCCCATGACGTTGGGATTATTTACTTTTGGCCGGTTTTCCTCCGGCTGCTTCTTTTTTGGCATGGTTTATGATTCCTTATCTTACAGGTAATTTAAACGTGTCAGGATGGGTGCCTCCCCACGGCCAGCAGGGGAACAAAGCCCAGCAGGGATACCAGCAAGAATCCCACGATCTGGGCAAACAGGATGAAATCCGTGTCAAAAGAGACAAACACCGTCAGCAGCCAGCCCAGAGGGCACAGGGCGGCGTTTGCCAGATACAGCACCCCCATCCGCCCGGACCACAGGCGCTGAATCTCCTTCGGCACGTTCCGCTGCCGCCAAGGGCGCGCCTCCGTTTGCCCCCGCAGGTAGCCCAGACCGTACAGGACCGATATGCCGGTCATGATGCCGTACAGCGCCGCCATGGAGGAAAAGTCCTCCAAAAAGGAGGGGGCAAACACCACCGCCGACAGGCAGAAAATCAACAGGGAATCCAGTTCGCGCATCAAGGGTCCCTCCTTAAAATATTACGAAATATCTGCCATCTCCAGATATTTGTAGCCGTTCTCGGCAATGTGATCCTTACGGCCCTGGAGGTTGTCGCCCAGCAGCAAGTCAAAGACCTCCGCCGTGCGCTCCACATCCTCCGGCATCACCCGGATCAATCGCCGGGTGGCGGGATTCATGGTGGTCAGCCACATCATATCCGGGTCGTTCTCGCCCAGTCCCTTGGAGCGGTCGATCTTGTACTTCTTCCCCTCCAGCTCTTTCACGATGTCGTTTTTCTCCTTGTCGGAATAGGCAAACCAGGTCTTCTCCCCGCAGTTGATCTCAAAGAGCGGCGTCTCGGCGATATACACGTATCCCTCCCGAATGAGGGTGGGCGTCAGCCGGTAGAGCATGGTCAGGATCAACGTGCGGATCTGGAAGCCGTCCACATCGCCATCGGTGCAGATGACCACCTTGTTCCACCGGAGGTTATTCAGATCAAAGGCCGCCATGTCCTTGACGTGCTTGTTCTGCACCTCCACGCCGCAGCCCAGGACCTTAATCAAATCCGTGATGATCTCACTTTTGAAGATCCGGGCGTAGTCGGCCTTCAGGCAGTTCAAGATCTTGCCCCGGACGGGCATGATGCCCTGGTACTCCGCGTCCCGGGAGAGCTTGACGCTGCCCAGAGCGGAGTCGCCCTCCACGATGTAGATCTCCCGCTTGTCCGGGTCCTTGGACCGGCAGTCCACAAACTTCTGCACCCGGTTGGCGATGTCGATGCTGCCGGAGAGCTTCTTTTTGATGTTGAGGCGCTGCTTCTCGGCGCTTTCCCGGCTGCGCTTGTTGATGAGCACCTGTTCGCCGATCTTCTCGGCGTCAAAGGGATTTTCAATGAAATAGATCTCCAGGTTGGACCGGAGGAACTCCGTCATGGCCTCCTGGACGAACTTGTTGGTGATGGCCTTTTTGGTCTGGTTTTCATAACTGGTCTGGGTGGAGAAGTTGTTGGACACCAGCACCAGGCAGTCCTCGATATCCGCCCAGGTCACTTTGCTCTCATTCTTTTGGTACTTGCCCTGGTCCTTGAGGTACTTGTCCACTGCGGAGACGAAGGCGGACTTGGTGGCCTTTTCCGGGCTGCCGCCATGCTCCAGCCAGGAGGAGTTGTGATAGTGCTCGATGATGCTCACCTTGTTGGAAAAGCAGCAGGCCACGCTGAGCTTCACCTTATACTCCGGCTTGTCCGCCCGGTCCCGGCCCTTCTTCTCCGTCTGCCAGAACACGGGGGCGGTGAGGCTCCCCTCCCCGGCCAGCTCCGTCACATAGTCGGCGATGCCGTTTTCGTAGAGGAACTCCGTGGTCTCAAACTTCCCCGCCTCCGTCTCGTTGCGGAAGCGGAAGGTGATGCCGGCATTCACCACCGCCTGACGCTTCATGACGTCAGTAAAGTACTCCGCCGGAATGGCGATGTCGGTGAACACGTCCAGATCCGGCAGCCAGCGGGTGCGGGTACCGGTCTTCCTGGCCTGGGACTTGGGCAGGGGGGTCTTGGTGAGGTCTCCCACGATCTCGCCCCGCTCAAAGTGGAGGCGGTACTCCGTCCCCTCCCGCCAGACGGTGACGTCCATATACCGGGAGGCATACTGGGTGGCGCAGGCACCCAGGCCGTTGAGACCCAGGGAATACTCGTAGTTGTCCCCGTCCACATTGTTGTACTTGCCGCCGGCGTACAGCTCGCAGTACACCAGCTCCCAGTTGTAGCGCTGCTCCTTTTCGTTCCAGTCCACCGGGCAGCCCCGGCCGGCATCCTCCACCTCCACGGAGCCGTCGGCATACCGGGTGACGGTGATGAGCGTGCCGTGGCCCTCCCGGGCCTCATCGATGGAGTTGGACAGGATCTCAAACACCGCGTGTTCACAGCCATCCAGCCCATCGGAGCCAAAAATGACGCCGGGCCGTTTCCGAACCCGGTCCGCGCCTTTCAGTGATGAAATGCTGTCGTTTCCATAATCGTTTTTCCTACTTGCCATCCGATCCTCCAAAACAGGCCTGAGCCTGTATCTTCATATTATATTGGGTATTGTAACACACCGGCGTCCTCTCTTTCAAGTCTCCGGCAAAAACCCCGGAGATCCCCCCAAAAGGAATGACTTTCGGGAAAATGTTATTGCGTAATTTTTCCCATAACCGGGATGTCACCTTCATAAACCGTTCATTTTTCAGGCTTTTGCACATTCTCCACACCTTTTTCCACACCGTTATGTCAACTGTAAAATCTATGAAAAACTTCCCGTTCTGTCTGGAGCTTTTCACGCAGCAAACGGGACGCACCAAAGGGCGCGTCCCGTTTGACCATTGGTATTTGTTATCGCTCACACTTCCAGAAAGCCACACTGTAGGGCGGCAATTCACTGCCGCCGCCGAAATCGTGGTCCTGCCCGGTGATGAGATCCACCGCCCGGCCGCAGCCGGCGTCAAAGTGGGCGGTATAGGGCGTCTCATCGGCATTGACGGCCACCAGTACCCGCTCGCCCTCCGTCTTCCGCTGGAAAATGGTCTGGCGGTTGGTGAGAACCAGCTCCCGGAAATCTCCTTGGCACAGGGCCCGGCTCTCCCGATGGGCCCGGGCCATGGCGGCGATGGTGTCTGTCAGGCCGTTCCACTTGGGCGCATCGAAGCAGGGGCGGAGGTTATCGTCGGTACCGGGGATCTTCACAGCCTCCTCGCCCCACTCGCTGCCGTAGTACACGCAGGGGATGCCGGGCATACCGAACATCAGCCCGTAGAGCAGGGGCAGGTGCCGTGGATTTTGCAGGATGCTGGCCGCCCGGGTAACGTCGTGGTTATCCACGAAGCACAGAAGGTGCTTGCCCTTGTAGAGCGTCCAGGGCTCCGGCCCGAACTGGCGCTTGAGACTGTGGACGATCTCAAAGAGGTTCATGGAGTTGAGGCTGGACCAAAGGCCCTTGTAGCACTCGTAGTTGGTGCAGCTGTGGAGCATCCGGTCATTCACCCACTGGTTATAATCCCCGTGGAGGGTCTCCCCCACCAGGAAGAATTCCGGATCCAGAGAATCTGTAAAGGCCCGCAGCCGGGTGAGGAACTCCCGGTCCAGGCAGTACGCAACATCCAGCCGCAGCCCGTCGATGCCGAATGCCTCCCGCCAGAACTGCACGCAGGAGAGGAGATAGTCCACCACCGCCGGGTTGCGCAGATTCAGCTTCACCAGCTCGTAGTGGCCCTCCCAGCCCTCGTACCAGAAACCGTCGCCGTAGTTGGACTCCCCGTCGAAGTTGATGTGGAACCAGTCCTTATATGGCGAGTCCCACTTTTTCTCCTGTACATCCCGGAAGGCCCAGAACCCCCGGCCCACGTGGTTGAACACACCATCGATCACCACCCGGATACCTGCCCGGTGGAGGGTATCACACACAGCGGCAAAGTCTTCGTTGGTACCCAGGCGGCAGTCCACCTGCCGGAAATCCCGGGTATCGTAGCCGTGGGTGTCACTCTCAAAAATCGGCGAGAGGTATACGGCGTCCGCTTCCAGACGGCGGATGTGCTCCGCCCACTGCCCCACCTTGGCGATACGGTTCACGGTGATGCCGTCGTTCTCCTTGGGCGCTCCGCAAAAGCCCAGGGGATAGATCTGGTAAAAGACGCTGTTTTCTGCCCACATGGTTTTGATCCTTTCTCATCCGGCAGCACCTTCCCCGGCCCGTCCGGTTTTGGGTACCGCATGTTTATCCTATCATACCCCCGTCCGGAAGAAAAGATGTTTTCTATTTTCCCTGACGCGCTGCCGCCTGATCTTGGGAGCATGCAAAGGAGGGCCTCCCTGGTGGGAGGCCCTCCTTACTATTCCGTATACGAAAAAGCAGCGCCGTATCACACGGTGATGAGTTCGGGATTTTCCACAAGTTCCTTCAGATCCGAGAGGATCCGGCCCACTTCCAGGCCATCGAACACCCGGTGGTCAAAGGTCAGGAACATGTTCATCATGGAGCGGATGGCAGGCTGGTCGTCCACCACGGCCATCTTCTTGACAGAACGGCCGAAGCCGATGATGGCCACCTGAGGCGGATTGATGATGGGGGTAGACCAGTCGATGGGGAACATGCCCACGTTGGAGATGGTGAAGGTGCCGCCGCTCTGGTCGTCTCCGGCCAGGCGCTTATCCCGGGCCTTTTCTGCCAGCTCCTTCATGGCGTTGTGCAGCTCCACCAGGCTCATGCGCTGGGCGTTCTTCACCACCGGTACCATGAGGCCCGCCTCAGCCGCAACGGCCACAGACAGGTTCACGGCAGAGTGGACGAACAGCGTCTTGCCGTCGAAGGTGGCGTTGGCGGTGGGATGCTTTTGGAGCATCTTCACCGTGGCCATGGCCAGCAAATCGTTAACGGTGACCTTGCAGCCCAGGAAGTCCTGCTTGGCCAGGAGCTTCTGCCGGTAGGCCAAAAGGTCCGTCACATCCACCTCCACAGCGGCGGTGCACTGGGCCATCTGCTGGAGGCTGTTGTACATGTTCTTGGCGATGGCCTTGCGGATGCCGGTCATGGAGATCTCCGTCACCTTGTCCTCCACCGTCTGGACGGCTGCGGGAGCCGCAGCGGGAGCGGCGGCAGGTGCGGACTTGGCCTGTTCCAGATAATCCTTCACGTCCTGGGCGATGATCCGGCCCTTGGGGCCGGTGCCCCGCAGGGCGGTGAGGGGGATCTGATGCTGCTTTGCCATCTTCCGGGCCAGGCCGGTGATGCGCACCCGGCCGCCGGGAGCCGCAGGGGCAGCCTCCGCAGCAGGAGCGGCAGGAGCCGCCGCAGGAGCCTCTGCGGAAACGGCCGCGGGCGCTGCAGCAGGGGCAGTGCCGCCGCTGCACAGGGCGTCATAGGCCTCCTTGGTGTCCGCCACATAGCCGATGGGAGCGCCCACCGCCACCACGTCGCCCTCCTGGGCCGTGATGTGCAGGTATCCGTCATGGGTGCAGGCAAACTCGATGGTGTTCTTCTCGTTTTCAAATTCCATGATGGTGTCGCCCTTTTTCACCTGGGCGCCCTCCGGGACCGTCCAGGAGCTGATGGTCCCCTCCACCATGGTCAGCCCCGCCCGGGGCATTACCAATTCAACGCTCATAAATCAAATCCGCCCTTTCGATATTCCATACCGGAGCGGTTCCTCCTTTCCTGTGCAGATGACCGCTCTCAAATGTCCCGTGCCAGCTGTGCCCGGACAGCCTCCGCGATACGGGCGGCATCGGGGATTACGTACTTCTCCAGGGCGATGTTGTAGGGGATGGGCACATCCAGCGCCGCCACACGGCCCACGGGGCCGTCCAGCTCGTCGTACATCTCCTCCTGGATCATGGCGGCCAGCTCCGCGCCGATGCCGGCGGTCTTGTTGCTCTCCTCCACGATGACGGCGTGGTGGGTCTTGCGCAGGGAGTTGAACACCGTCTCCTTGTCGAAGGGCACCAGCGTCCGGGGATCGATGACCTCCACGCTGATCCCCTCTTTCTCCAGCTGCTGGGCAGCTTCCAGAGCCCGGCGCACCATGAGGCCCACGGCAATGACGGTCACGTCCTTGCCGGGCTTCTTCACATCGGCCACGCCGATGGGGATGGTATAATCGCCCTCGGGCACCTCGCCCTTGGTCTGGTAGAGCTGCTTGTGCTCACAGAAGAGGATGGGGTTGTCGGAGCGGATGGCGCTCTTGAGGAGGCCCTTGGCGTCATAGGGCGTGGTAGGAGAGATGATGGTCAGGCCGGGAGAGTGCATGAACAGGCTCTCCACACAGTTGGAGTGCTCCGCGCCGGCGCCGAAGGAGGAACCCATGGCGCAGCGGATCACCAGGGGAACCTTGTAGGCCGCGCCGTGCATGAACCGCCACTTGGCCACGCAGTGGAAGATCTCACTGAAGGCCACCATGGTGAAATCGGCGTACATCAGCTCCGCCACGGGACGCAGGCCCGTTACGGCGGCGCCCAGGGCCGTGCCGATGATGGCGGTCTCGGAAATGGGGGTATTGCGGATACGCTGGGGGCCGAACTCCTCCAGCATGCCCCGGGTCACGCCGAAGATATTGCCGAACTGGGCGATATCCTCGCCGAACATTACAATTTTATCATCTCGCCGCATCTCTTCCTGCAGCGCGGCACCAACGGCCTGGAGATATGTCATTTGCATCGTAATTCCTCCTTCACCGCTTACTCAGCATACAGATTCCGGAACAGGTCTTCGGGGGTGGGCTCGGGGCTGGACTCGGCATAGGCCACTGCGTCCTCGATCTTGGCGTTGATCTCATCGCGCATCTGCTGGATCTCCTCCGCCGTCATAACGCCCTGATCCTGCAGGCGCTGTTCCATCTGCGCCACGCAGTCCTTATTCTTCTTCCACTCCTCGGTGGCGGCCGGATCCCGGTACTTGGTCTGGTCCCCTTCGAAGTGGCCCCGCCAGCGATAGGTGGTGCAGTCCAGCACCGCCGGGCCGCCGCCGGCGCGGATGCCGTCCACCAGCTCCTTGGCAGCCTCATACACCGCCAGGACATCGGTGCCGTCCACCGCCCGGGTGGGCATGCCGTAGGCCGCGGCGCGGTCTGCACCGGGATGGGGCACAGAGACGCCGTCCTTGGCGAAGGTGGAGATGGCGAACTGGTTGTTGTTGCACACAAACAGCACCGGCAGCTTCCACACCGCCGCCAGGTTCATGGCCTCATGGACAGGGCCGCGGTTGGAGGTGCCGTCACCGTAAAAGACATAGGAGACATTGTCGGTGCCGGCCATCTGGATGCTCAGGGCGGCGCCGTCCGACACCGCGATGTCGCAGCCCAGGGTGCCGGAGAAGCCAACCATGCCGTACTCCCGGGAAACCATGTGCAGCACGCCGCCCAGGCCCAGGGCATTGCCGGTGACCTTGCCCATCAGCTCGGCAAACATGGTGTTCAGGGGAATCCCCAGGGCCACGGAGGCCCCTACAGGCCGGTGGGTAAACTTGAAATAGTCCCCCTGCTTCCGGGTAGCCACCACGCCGGCGGCTACCGCCTCTTCACCAATGCCGCTGTGAATATGTCCGGGCACCTTACCCAGGGCATAGACCTCCACCTGCTTTTCTTCGAAAAGCCGGATGGACAGCAAATCACGGTACACGTTCTTGAGAAAATCAGCCGTATGTTCCATTGCTCTGTCCTCCTTGTCGTTCCTTTTGGACCGCTGGGTCCCCTATCCGCCATACTGTATATTTTTTCTTGATATGCGGTATAAGTGAATATTGAATCTGATTTTGTATCAGCTTGCTTCTATTATGCGTACTTTCCTCCCTGGTTGCAATACACAATTTCTCCGAAAAGTTTCCTAAGTTTTTGGCGGTCTGCACACATTCTTATGTCGCAGCCTTAAAATATCCCGTCTTTATGGGAATCCGATTGCTTTTTCCCAAATTCCTGCTATAATAACAAAATCAGATCCAATATCCAGAAAGGCGGTGTACGGCGGTGTCCCTTCCTCCTGAATCTCTCCTGGAATATGCTTACCAGGCCCTCAAGGACCGGATCCTCCAGGGCACCTATCCGGCGGGGAGCCGTTTGCCGGTGGACCGGCTGTCCAGGGAGCTGTCCATCAGTCCTACTCCCATTAAGGGCGCTCTCAACCGCCTGGTGGCGGAGCATCTGGTGGAACAGACCCCCCGCTGCGGCTACGCGGTGGTGAAGCTCTCCCTGAAAGACCTCTCGGAGGTATTGGAGATCCGCAAGATGTTTGAGATCTTCGCCATCCGTCCCGCCATCAAGAACCGGGAACGCTTTCCGGAGATCATCCATCATATAGAGGACCTGTTGGATCGCTTTGACCATGCCACGGACGGCATCTCCTTCAACGAGGCCCTGGAGCTGGAACGGGACTTCCACCTGTGCTTTATCCGCCTGTGCGATAACGAGCGGTTTCTGCGGCTCTACTCCTCCAGCTGGTGCATGGATTACCTCTTTATGGTCTTTGCCAATGTGGATCTGTCCTTCTACGACTTCGGCCCGGAGTTCTCCTACCACCGCAAATGGTACAACGCTCTCATGGACGGGGATGCCCAGCGATATGAGGCACTGTGGGACTCCGGTATCGAGACGCTCAAAGGCCGCCTGACCCAGCTTCTGGCGGAGAAGGAAGCCGCCCAGCATGCCGCCAAAAAGCGTCCCAGGAAAAAGGATACCGCCCTATCATAAAAAACCGCTCCAGACATGTCTATGGCCTGTCTGGAGCGGCTTTGCATAATAGAAGACAAAAAAAGGACACGGCTGCTTGGCAGCCGTGTCCTCTTTCATGCCAGATGCAGATCGATTCTCTGCTTATTCAGCAGTGAAAGCCTCGATCAGCTCGGGAGTCATCATCTCCACGAAGGTGGGATCCTCATAGATGTAAGCAGAAGCCTCCTTGAAGCCCTCAGCAGCCTCGGGAGTCAGCTCGGTAACGGTCACGCCGGCCTCTTCCCACTTGGCCAGGATCTCCTGATCCTCGGCACGCTCCTTCTCACGCTGATTCTGGGCAGCCTTCTGGCCGCACTCGTCAACGATGGCCTGGAGCTCGGGAGACAGGGAGTCATACAGCTCGCCGTTCATGGTAAAGAAGATGCAGTCATACACGCCGGTCCAGTAGGTGACATACTTCTGAACCTCATCGATGGAAGCGCCGTCAGCGGTGGGCAGGGGGTTCTCCTGGCCGTCGTAGGTGCCGGTCTGCAGGCCGGTGTAAACCTCAGACCAGTTGGCGTTGGTCCAGTTGGCGCCCCAAGCGGTGTACTCTTCGTTGAGCAGCTCGGAACCGGCAACACGCAGCTTCAGGCCCTTCATGTCCTCCACGGTCTCGATGGGACGGACGCTGTTGGTGACATGACGGAAGCCGTTCTCAGCAATGCCCAGCAGGTGCAGGCCCAGGTCCTCAACGACCTCGCCCACGGCCTCGCCGGCAGCGCCGTCCAGCTTGGCGTCGACATCGTCATAGGAGTCGAACAGGAAGGGCATGGACACGACGTTCAGGCGCTGATCGAAGTTGGAGTAGATGATGTTGGAGTGGGCAGACAGCTCGATGGTGCCGTCCATAACGCCCTGGATGCCCTCGGTCTGGTTGCCGGCAGTCAGCTGGTCGGCAGCAAAGACCTCAACGGTGACAGCACCGCCGGTAGCCTCGCTGACCATGTCGCCGAAGTCACGGCCCATGTCGGCCCAGGGAGTGTTCTCGGTAGCAGAGCAGGTGAACTTCCAGGTCTGCTCCTCGAAACCGCTCTCTTCGCCGTCGCCGCTGGTTTCAGAACCAGTGTCAGAGCCACCGCAAGCAGCCAGAGAAAGGCTCATGCCCAGTGCGAGGAGCAATGCAAGAAACTTTTTCATTGTTTTTCCTCCTTAAAATATGATACGTGCGATTTATCTGATATCACTTGCGTGATTGCAGATCAAAAACTGTACATTCGCTTAGCCCTTGAACAGCAGAATAGTGGACAGGGGCTCGATGTAGGTGACCAGCAGCAGAGCCACAACGCAGGCCACGATCTGGGGCCACACGGCCTTGGCAATGGTCTCGATGGTAACCTTGGTCTTGTCCTTGATGTTCTC
>ERZ857521.2276-NODE-2276-length-18955-cov-7.137196_pt1 | contig 18955 bp, 18 predicted proteins | sample MGYA00519701_ERZ857521 | MGnify/ENA primary metagenome ERZ857521 (study PRJEB31778, sample SAMEA3449346) | human gut metagenome | biome: human gut; feature: human-associated habitat; material: faeces | place: United Kingdom | collected 2010/2012 ...
GATTCGGAACTAATTCACAAAAATTGCAACGTGGTTTACCGAATGCTTACGAATAATATATGTCTCAAAAGTTTATTCCAATACCATATACTTGGCGACACATCTAAAGTTTCGAAACTATATTAAAACTATCAAAGTACCGATTGGCTATCTTCCCTATTTTATCTTACCTGATTTTGTCAATTTATGCAGATAAAAGCGAACATTCAGCTATGTCTAGTTGTCAATCAAACAAAGGTAATAAATTTTGAGGGGTTCACTACAGGAGTTATGAGTTTCTTTTCCTAAATTTGTGGTCTTACTTTGCAAATCTTTAAAACTAAAACATATATGGTTATAGCTGTTGACTTTGACGGTACTATTGTAGAACACCGCTATCCCGAAATAGGAAAAGAAATTCCTTTTGCCATCGACACTCTGAGAACGTTGCAACGGGAAGGCCACCGGTTAATTCTATGGTCGGTGAGAGAGGACAAGCTGCTGGAAGATGCAGTGGAGTTCTGCCGCCAGCGAGGACTGGAGTTTTATGCCATCAATACGAATTATCCAGAAGAAAAAACGGGGCACGAACATTTTTCGCGTAAGCTGAAGGCAGACGTCTTCATTGACGACCGTAACCTGGGGGGGCTCTTCGACTGGGGAACAATCTACCGGATTATCCATAACCACGTCAAGGTGGCTGACTTAGTGGACGAGGCTTTGAGCGACCGCCTGGAAAAAGTGGAGGAAAGACGAATAGAAAAGAAAAAGAAAAAACAGGGCCTGCTGGGAAAATTGTTTGGATAAAGGCAGACTGGAGAATCGACAAATTAAAAGCTGTTTCCCGCACGGAACTTCCGGCAGGAAACAGCTTTTGATTTGTATTGCCTCCAGAAAAGGGTTATTCTACGTAGAGTACCAGTCCCTTGAGGTATTCTCCTTCGGGATGGTAGATGTTGACCGGATGGTCGCCCGGCTGCGTGAGCTGGTGAAGGATGCGCACGCTGCGTCCGCTCTGGGCGGCAGCGGTGAACACGGCATTGCGGAAATCCTGCTTGCTGACTACCTGCGAACAGGAGAAGGTGAAGAGGATGCCGCCCGGACGGATTTTCTCGAAAGCCTTGGCGTTGAGCTTGGTGTAGCCGCGCAAGGCATTGCGGAGGGCGTCACGGTGCTTGGCAAAGGCCGGCGGGTCGAGAATAATCAGGTCGTACTGGTCGCCCATGCGGTCGAGGAACTTGAAGGCATCTTCCGCAAACGCCTGGTGACGGGTGTCGCCGGGGAAGTTGAGGGCCACGTTCTCGTTGGTCAGGTCGATGGCCTTGGCGGAACTGTCCACGGAGTGTACCAGATTGGCTCCGCCGCGCATGGCATAGAACGAGAAACCGCCGGTATAGCAGAACATGTTGAGCACGTTGCGGCCCTTGGCATAGCGTTCCAGCAGGGCACGGTTCTCACGCTGGTCGACGAAGAAGCCGGTCTTCTGCCCCTTGAGCCAGTCCACGTGGAACTTCAGGCCGTTTTCCATTGCCACGTTCTCCGGACTGCCTCCCTTGAGGAAGCCGTTTTCTGTGGCCAGCAGGTCGGCCTTGAAAGGCAGCGTGGTTTCCGATTTATAATAGATGTGCTGGATGACGTCGCCCATCACCTCTTCAAGGGCATCGGCCACCGCCATACGGTCGAGGTGCATGCCGGCAGAGTGTGCCTGCATGACGGCGGTATGGTCGTACACGTCGATGATGAGTCCGGGGAGGTTGTCGCCTTCGCCGTGTACCAGACGATAGGTGTTGTTGCGAGGATTGCCAATCAGGCCCAACGCACAGCGGAGGTCCTTGGCCACCTGCAGACGGCGTACCCAGTAGTCATGGTCGATGGGTTCCTGGCGGAAGGACAGCACGCGCACGGCGATGCTGCCTATCTGGAAATGTCCGCAGGCAATGAACTCCTTCTTCGAGGTATAGACATCGACCACCTCGCCTTCTTCCGGTTCACCTTCCACGCGGGCAATGGCGCCGGAGAAAACCCAAGGATGGAAACGCTTGAGCGATTCTTCCTTTCCGGGTTTGAGAAATACTTTCTTATAGCTCATTTGTATGGTTTAAGTTATTAATCGTCGAGAATATTTTCGGGGGCCTCGGGGCGTATCACCCGGTATTTTCCTGTCCGGCGAAGCTCTTCCAGGTACTCATAGATGCGCACACAAGCCCAGGCATCGGTGGCGGCATACAGCTGCTGCGCCTCGGTCAGGGTGTCGGCCTCCCAGTTGGACAGGCGCTGGCTCTTGGAAATCTTTTCGTGGAAAAGGAGGGCATAAATCTTCTGCAAGCTCTTCTCCTCCAGTCCGAAAGCCGTGACATAATCCTGCAGCTCCACCCAGTTGCCGGTACGCGGGTCCTTGCGGTTGCGGCGGCGCAGCATGGCGAAATCGTCCTTCAGCGAGAGACCGATTTTCAGCACGTCGTTCTGCAGGAACTCTTCCAGGAAGTCGGGCAGGCCCAGATGGTTCAGGCGGAAAAGGAAGCACGTGTCGTAGGTGGACACCTGCAGCAAGGCCACCTTGTTGACGGCACCTTTCCGGAACGACGGGCGGGTTTCGGTATCCACCCCCACCAGCACATGGGTATTCAGGTAATCAATAGCCTTGCGGGCTTCCGCCTCCGTGTAAATCACAAATATGCGGCCGGGAAAGGACACTTTGGGCAGTTCGGCAACAAACTTCTTGTCTATCTTGCTCTGTAGTTCTACCATTTCGATTCGCACATTTTAGGGTTATTCCTCCTCGCCCATGTCCAGGCCTTCATACAGTTCTTCTTCGGTACAGTTGTCTTCATACAGCGGGGATTCGTCTTCCGCTTCCTCATGAGCCAGCTGGCGGTATTTCACGTCGTGCAGGGCCCGCATCACGTTCACCAGGCGCTGCCCCCAGAACTCGGCAAACAGTTCGCGGCAGATGGCCAGCGAGTCGTTCATGGTCTGCTCCAGTCCCAGCTGGAACACGCAGATGAAATCCTTGAGCGGCTGGTAGATGTCGGCCAGGCACTCGGAGATGTTCTGATGGATGGGCGTATCACTATAGGCCATGTCGTCGAGGAAAACTTCGAGGTAATCGTCGTATTCGCCCAAGAGGGAAGCCACCGAGCCACGCAGCACCTCGTAGTCGGTTTCCGTCACGAAGGTTTCGGGGTCGGCATCATCCATCCGCTCACACGCGGGAAGCAACGAAGCTTTCAGGTATAAAAGAGGAAGGAGTTTCAGGGATTTGTCTACAAAATCGCGGCGCTTCATGTCGGAAACCCGCTCCATAAACCCACAAAACTCGGCGGCCACTGTCACGAACTCGACCGCATTTTTATCGAATATCACTTGAGAGTTTTTTTCTTCCATAATCACGCTAATTGAAGCGCAAAGGTACAAAAAAAATTTCTCAGTTCTAGTTTTATTCGTACATTTGCATGAATGTTAAGCTAATTTGAGTCACCATGCAAACTAAAAAAACAGATACGAGCAAAAGTGAAAAAGCGGTAGCCATGGCCGGAAAAACATGGACAGTACTAAAAAGTGAAACCACTTCATTCATTATAGGGCTATTGTGCGTCATCTTCGGCGTGTACATGCTGCTGGCTTTCAGTTCCTTCTTCTTTACGGGAGGAAATGACCAGAGCATCCTGACGCATCCCAACCCGTCGGAACTGCTGGAGACGGGCAACCGCATCCAGAACTATGCGGGGGCCAGAGGGGCCCAGCTGGCACAGTTCCTCATCAACGACTGTTTCGGGTTTTCGGCCTACTGCATCATCATTTTCCTGGTGGTGGCGGGCATGAAACTGATGAAAGCGTATCAGTTCCGCATCCGCAACTGGTTCCTGGGCTGTGCCACAGTGATGATCTGGTTCTCCGTCACCCTGGGATTCGCGTTCGGGGGACTGATGGAGGATTCCTTTATTTATCCGGGCGGACTGCACGGCTACAACGTGAGCCGCTGGATTTGTTCACAAATCGGTACGCCGGGACTGATTCTGGTGCTGCTGGCGGTAGCGATTCTCTTTGGGGTGGCCCTCACGCAGCAAACCATGGGCGTGGTACGCAAGGCCTTGCATCCCAGTCTGAAGAAAGGAGAGAGTGCCCCTGATGCCGGAGCTTCACAGCCCGACACGGCTTCCCGCCAGGAGGAGGTGAAAGCGGAAACCGTCACGGCTCCGCTGACCGACCCGGAAGAGGAGAAGAAGGAAAAGAAGGAAAGTTTCTGGAAGAGTTGGACGCACCGGAAACAGAAGGAAGAAAAGAAGAAAGACGGGGCTGAAAAGGAGGAAGAACCGGCAGCGGAAACGAAAGAAACGGAACCGGCTCCGGTGAAGGAAACGAAGAAAGAAACGCCCGTAGCTCCACCGAAGGAAGAAGCCTCCCATGCCATCGACCTGCCCATTGAACCGGAAGAGAAAGACGAAGCACACCCTTTTGAGGTGGAGCCGGTTCGGAAGGAGGAAGAAAAGGCAGAAGAACCGGCGTTCGAGGTGAGCAACGATACCAAGGAGGAAGACCAGGCCTACAAGGGCGACATCACCCAGCCGTATAACCCGCGACTGGACCTGGAGTTCTATCACTTCCCTACCCTCGACTTGCTGAATACCTACCAGAACGAAGACCCGGACATCGACATGGAGGAACAGAATGCCAACAAGAACCGCATCATCAAGGTGCTGCGCAGCTTCGGCATCGAAATCAGTTCCATCAAGGCCAGTGTGGGCCCCACGATTACCTTATATGAGATTACACCGGCCGAAGGGGTACGTATCTCGAAAATCCGTAACCTGGAAGACGACATCGCCCTGAGCCTTTCGGCACTGGGTATCCGTATCATCGCCCCGATTCCGGGCAAGGGTACCATCGGTATCGAGGTACCGAACGCCAACCCGCACATCGTGCCGATGAGTTCCATCCTGGCCAGCAAGAAGTTCCAGGAAACCACTTACGACCTGCCGGTGGCCCTGGGAAAGACCATCACCAATGAGGTGTTCATGGTCGATCTGGCCAAAGCGCCTCACATGCTGGTGGCCGGTGCCACAGGTCAAGGTAAGTCTGTCGGTCTGAATGCCATCGTGACTTCCCTACTCTACAAGAAGCACCCGAGCGAACTGAAGTTCGTCATCATCGACCCGAAGAAGGTGGAATTTGCCATCTATGCGCCGATTGAGCGCCACTTCCTGGCCAAGCTGCCCGACGGAGGCGATGCCATCATCACCGACGTAACGAAGGTGGTACAGACGCTGAACTCGCTGTGCGTGGAAATGGACAACCGTTACAAGCTCCTGCAGAGTGCGGGCTGCCGTAACATCAAGGAATACAACGCGAAATTCATCAACCGCCAACTGAATCCGGAGAACGGACATCACTTCCTACCCTACATCGTCATCATCATCGATGAGTTCGGCGATTTGATCATGACCGCCGGCAAGGAAGTGGAACTACCTATCTGCCGTATCGCCCAGCTGGCCCGTGCGGTGGGTATCCATGCCATCATCGCTACCCAGCGTCCGACTACGAACATCATCACGGGTACCATCAAGGCGAACTTCCCGGCGCGTGTGGCCTTCCGTGTGGCTTCCATGATGGACTCCCGTACCATCCTCGACCGTCCGGGTGCCCAGCAGCTGATTGGTAAGGGTGATATGCTTTACCTGCAAGGCAACGATCCGGTGCGTGTGCAGTGTGCCTTCGTCGACACGCCGGAAGTGGAACGCATCGCGGCCTTCATCGGCAAGCAGCAGGGTTATCCTACGGCCTTCATGCTGCCGGAATACGTGGACGAGAATGCGGAAGCAAGCGGCAGTGCGGCCGACGTGGACATGAACCGTCTCGACCCGCTCTTCGAAGAGGCGGCCCGACTGGTCATCTACCACCAGCAGGGGTCTACTTCCCTGATTCAGCGTAAGTTCTCCATCGGCTACAACCGGGCCGGTCGTATCATGGACCAGCTGGAAAAAGCGGGCATCGTGGGACCGGCCAACGGCAGCAAGGCGCGCGACGTGCTCTGCCTGGACGAGAACGACTTGCAAATGAGAATGAGCAGCCTGAAAGACTGACACAGGCTGCCCTTATCCGTACAACCTAGTAAACTGATTGGATATGAGAAAGATTTTTCTGGTCGTCCTGCTCATGGGAATCGCCTGGTTGCAGGCAGCAGCCCAGCAGGATGCCAAAGCGGAAAGCATTTTAAATAAGATGGCCGACACGTACCGCAAGGCGGGCGGCGTCAGCCTGAGTTTCGGAGGCACGCAACGCGGCAAACTGTTGCTGAAAGGCGACAAGTTCTATCTGGAAAGCGGAGGTATCCAGACGTGGTTCGACGGCAAGACACAGTGGAGCTACGTGGCACAGAACGAAGAGGTGAACGTGTCCACCCCTACCCCGGAGGAGCTGCAGAGCGTCAATCCGTATGCCCTGCTGACTTCCTACAAGAAGAGCTTCAACTACCGCTATGTGGGTGAGAAGACCCGCCAAGGCAAGCGGGGACAGGAAATCCTGCTCACGCCCAAGGCTTCACAGGACGTGAAAAGCATCACGCTGAATGTAAAGGAAAACGGTTCGCCGGTCTACATAGCCATCCAGCTGCACAACGGCGAGAAACAGGAATTTCAGATTTCGTCGTACCAGACGGGCGTGAACCTGCCCGATGCGACGTTCCGCTTCAACAAGCAGAAATATCCGGAAGCGGAAATCATTGATTTACGATAACATTCACATCCGAGTCGTTCAGAATGGAACTCTGAGCCAGGTAAGAGGGGGTTTCGGCATAGATATACATGACGCTGCCCCCTTTTATCGTATCGATAATCGGACGTGCCACGGAGGTAGGAAGGGCCGGACAGCCGAAACTGCGTCCCAGTCGCCCGCCACGCTGAGCCACTGAAGGGTCGGCATAAGCAGCCCCGTGTACCACGATGGCCCGCTCACGGGCCCGGTCGTTGATGCCTTTCTCCAGTCCGTCGAGCACCAGCGAATAGCCGTTCTTCCCCTGATAGGTAGAGGCCGTCAGGTAGAAACCCAGCGAACTTTTATAAGAGCCGTATTCATTGGAGAACGAAGTGGCGTAATTTCCCCCGCTGTTCTTCCCGTGCGAGACGACCGACGAATAGAGCATCCGGCGATGCTTCATGTCGAACACGTAGAGCCGTTTTTCCGTGGAGGGTTTCGAGAAATCAATCAGCGTCAGCACCTCGCGTTTCCGCCCCTTGATGCGGTTGTAGCCGGTCACCGCCAGCTTGAACGCCTTCCAGTTGACCACTCCCTCCAGCTGCATGGCATGATAAAGCGACGTCACCTCGTCGGCTGCCTTCACCGCAGCTGCCGGGTTTTCAGGAGAAACACACTCCCCTCCCGCCGTGAAATACGCGCAGGGGAAAGACAGGAAAAGTGCCGAAAAAAGAAATTTCAATATAGAATTGTGCATGATTTTGACCACCTAAGAATATTCGGCGGCAAAGGTACGGATTTTCCGGACATTCCGATTCCGCAAGAGAGTTAATTTTATAGAAATCACTCAATTACGATGACCAGTGCCCGCTCCTGCGGAGCCCAGTCGTAAACGAACTTGGCATGCGAGGTGGCATTCCGCACACACATGTGCGAACGGGGCGTGGTGCCCAGCGACCAGCTGTACTCAATCATGGCCGTCCGCGGCACATTGACCGGCACACCGTGGATATAGGCCCCGTTGGTGAAACGGCTCGCGTAGGGCGCATAGCCTCCGGTGGCCGAGGAACCGTCTTTCAGGAAAACCATGCGCGACTTCTTCTCCTGCACCACGAACATGCCGAGGGGTGTTTCCTGCGCATACGGCGGACGGTGCATGCCCGTAGTGGCCGGATTCATGCTGCGGATGGCCCAAGTACCCTCTTCCAGCCGTTCCAGCGTGGCGATGTTCTGGTCACCCCGGTCTACCACCACCACATGATGAAAGGCCGTACTGTCGGCCAGCAACTTGACATAGCGGCGAGGCACCAGCCATTCTCCCTCGATGCTCACCGGCGACACCCGGTAGAACCCTCCATTCTCTCCCCGCATGGAAACCAAGGCTCCGTCGCGTCCGTAACGTTCGGGCACCAGCGTATCGGTCGGCAGGTAAAGCGGTACCGACTGGTAGCGTTCCACGCCCAGCGTATCGGCAATGCGGCGGTACACGTTGCGCACATAGCTCCGCACCAGCGGCGCTTCCTGGTTCCGGTTCTTGTAGTTCTGGAAAACGGCCCAGCGGGCAGCCTCATGTTGCAGGTTCTCGATGAAGGCCAGACACTTGCGAATCACGTCCCACTTGAACGAGCGCACCGTGTCCTGATACGGATATTCATCCTTCAGAGTATATTTGTCGAAAAGCAGTTCCTTGACCAGAATAATGTCGGCACCCGTCAATGGTTTGCGCTCAAACGGGAGCACCGCTTCCACACTGTCCGGCGCAGCCTCTTCCGACACCACCGACTGTTCCACTGGCTGCACCAAGCCACGGTCTGCTTCCTCCTTGCATCCGAAAAGGAGGCACACCAAGCAGAAAAGACCGACCAGACGTTTCATAAGATGAAGATTATAGGTTAGTAACAAAGGTAATAAAATTTATTAAAAAACCACAGGAAATGGCCAAAAATCAGCACTTTCCCCCAAGAAAAAAAATTCCGATTCCAATTCCATCCATCCGTTGTTTATCCACGAAACGGACCGTTGCCATTTTCTTCCGCCACACGCGGAGCTTTCTCCTCATCGACGGACGGATGCACAACCGCAGCAGACTGTCACTCGTCCACGAAACGGGCCGTCTCCACTTTCTCCAGCCGGGCGCGGAGCTTGCCCATCATCGACTTGCGGATGCGCAGCCGCATCAGGCAGTCCATGTCGTACGACTGTTCCAGAATCTCGGGCGATTCCTCCTTGACGATGCGCATGATGTCGTTCATGAAAGGATATTCGAAGGCCACGGCCACCTCCTCGTCGACGGTCTTCTCCAGCACCGGAGCCTCCTCCAGCGCCAGGGCCGCCGCCGTGCGGTAGGCCACAATCAGTCCGCTCGTGCCCAGCTTGATGCCCCCGAAATAGCGCACCACGATGACCAGCACGTCGGTCAGCTCGTGCGAGTTGATTTGTCCCAGAATCGGCTTGCCCGCCGTTCCCGAAGGCTCCCCGTTGTCGTTCGCCCGGAAATCCTTCCGTTCCGGCCCCAGCATGTAGGCATAACACACGTGGCGCGCGTCGTAGTATTTCTTCTGGTACTCCTCCAGGAGCGACTTGACTTCGGTCAGGGTGCGTACCGGCAGCGCGATGGCGATAAACTTGCTGCGCTTCTCGGTATAGATGGCCTCGGCACGCGCTCCAATGGTCTTATAGGTATCGTCTTGCATGGCTTTTGTCTTTTTTCAGGACGCAAATTTAGTGATTTTCGCTCATCTTTACCCCGAAAACATTATCTTTGTCCACAAATAACCCCTTTAAGAAACTAATGGCATGAAAAAACTACAGAAACTGACTTACTGTATGGGGCTGGCGGCCCTGGCTGCTCCTCATGCACAGGCCGCCACTCCTGCTTCCGAGAAACCCAACATTATCTTTATTCTTTGCGACGACATGGGCTACGGCGATTTAGGTTGCTACGGACAACCTTTCATCCAGACTCCCTGCATCGACCAGATGGCCCGCGAAGGCATGCGCTTTACCCAGGCCTACGCCGGAAGTCCCGTAAGTGCGCCGTCGCGCGCCAGCCTGATGACCGGCCAGCACAGCGGACACGGCCACGTGAGAGGCAACAAGGAATACTGGAGCGGCGAGGTGTGGTACGGACAGAACAAGGAATTTGCCGTGACGGGACAGGAACCCTACGACCCGCAGCACATCATCCTGCCGGAAATCATGAAGAAGAACGGCTATACCACCGGCATGTTCGGCAAATGGGCGGGCGGCTATGAAGGCTCGACCTCCACTCCCGACAAGCGCGGCGTGGACGAATACTTCGGCTACATGTGCCAGTTTCAGGCTCACCTCTACTACCCGAATTTCCTGAACAGTTACAGCCGGGCCGCAGGCGACACTGCCGTGACCCGCATCATCCTGGAAGACAACATCCGCTATCCGATGAGTGGCGATGACTACTTCAAGCGTACGCAGTACTCGGCCGACATCATCCACCGCAAGGCCTTGGAATGGCTCGACAAGCAGGATGCTTCCCAGCCTTTCTACGGTTTCTTCACCTATACCCTTCCGCACGCCGAACTGGCCCAGCCCAACGACTCCCTCCTGAAGAAATACAAGCAGAAATTCTTTGAAGACAAGACCTGGGGCGGACAGGCCGGTTCCCGCTACAATGCCAGCGACCATACTCACGCCCAGTTTGCCGGCATGATCAACCGACTGGATACCTACGTGGGTGAAATCCTGGCCAAGCTGAAGGAAAAAGGTCTCGACGAGAATACGATTGTGATTTTCAGCAGTGACAACGGTCCTCACGAAGAAGGCGGGGCCGACCCGACGTTCTTCGGACGCGACGGCAAGCTGCGCGGCCTGAAGCGCCAGTGCTACGAAGGCGGCATCCGCATCCCGTTCATCGTCCGCTGGCCGGGCAAGGTGAAAGCCGGTACCGTGAACGACCATCAGCTGGCCTTCTACGACATTATGCCGACGTTCTGCGAGCTGGTGGGCGACAAGCGTTTCCCGAAGAAATACCTGAACAAGAAACTGGAAGGCGACTGCTTCGACGGTATATCCTTCGCTCCCACGCTGCTGGGTAATGACGCGGCACAGAAGTCGCACGACTTCCTCTACTGGGAGTTCCACGAAACCGACCAGATTGGTCTCCGCATGGGCGACTGGAAGATGGTGGTCAAGAAGGGCGTGCCTCATCTCTATAACCTGGCCGACGACATCCACGAAGACCACGACGTGGCTGCCCAGCATCCGGAGCTCGTAGACCAGATGAAGCAGGTCATCCTGCGCGAACACCGTCCGAACGACCTGTTCCCCGTGACCCTGCCGAAATAAGACTTTTTTCAACTCTAAAAACGCCTTGACGTTTGGAGTCAAACGCACTTGCGTTTCAACCCAAACGCCAAAGAGTTTCAGACAAAACGCACTTACGTTTCACCCCGAACGCAAGTGCGTTTTTTCATCTCCTTTCCGACGGATTCTCCCCCGCATATCCACAAAAAAATCCTCCTGTTTTAGCCGTCTGCATAAGATACAAGGCTAAAAACAAGAGGATTTACAAGAATGATAACGTATATCACCAGAGCCGTGCCCCTTTCAGGAAGCTACAGCCCTTGATTTCTTTCCGAGGGAGCCTTTCACTCCAGCTTGTGAATCACCAGTCCCGAACGCAGTTTCGGTTCGAACCACGTGGTTTTCGGCGGCATGATGTTGCCCGTATCGGCAATGTCCATCAGCTGCTTCATGGACACCGGATAGAGCGCCAGCGCCATCTTCATCTCGCCGCTGTCCACCCGCTTCTTCAGCTCACCCAGTCCGCGGATACCACCCACGAAATCGATGCGCTTGTCCGAACGCAAGTCCTTGATGCCGAGAATCTCGTCCAGAATCAGGTTCGAGGAAATCGTCACGTCGAGCACCCCAATCGGGTCGTTGTCATCGTACGTGCCCGGTTTGGCCGTCAGACTGTACCACTTGCCATCCAGATACAATGAGAAGTTGTGCAGGGCCGCCGGCTTGTAGATGTCCGTTCCCTTTTCCTCCACCACGAAGTTCTTCTTCAGCGCCTCCAGGAACTCCTGCGGCGTCAGTCCGTTCAAGTCCTTCACCACCCGGTTGTAGTCGATGATGGTGAGCTGTTCGGCCGGGAAACACACCGCCATGAAGTAGTTGTATTCCTCGTCGCCCCGGTGATTCGGATTCTGGGCCGCCTTTTCAGCCCCCACCAGTGCCGCCGCCGCACTCCGGTGATGTCCGTCGGCAATGTAGAGCGAAGGCATCTCCTTGAACGCCTCCGTGATTGTGGCGATGTCCTTGTCGTCGTCAATCACCCAGAACTGATGGCCGAAGCCGTCGTCCGGCGCCACGAAATCATACACCGGCTTCTGCGCCGTATATTTCGCCACCACCGCATCGAGCACCTTGCTTTCCGGGTAAGCGAAGAACACCGGTTCGATGTTCGCATTGTTCACCCGCACATGCTTCATGCGGTCTTCTTCCTTGTCGCGTCGCGTCAACTCATGCTTCTTGATTACTCCGTTCATGTAGTCGGGCACGTAAGCCCCCACCACCAGACCATACTGCGTCTTGCCGTTCATGGTCTGGGCATAAATATAATAACACGGTTTGTCGTCCTGCACCAGCCAGCCTTTTTCCTGGAACATCCGGAAGTTCTCCACCGCCTTGTCGTACACCCGCGGGTCGTGCTCGTCGGTACCTTCCGGGAAGTCAATCTCCGGCTTGATGATGTGATACAATGATTTCTCGTTGCCTTTCGCCTCGGCGCGCGCTTCTGCCGAGTTCAACACGTCGTAAGGACGGGAAGCCACCTGCTCCACCAGTTCCTTCGGCGGACGAAGCCCTTTAAATGGTTTTACTGTTGCCATAATGCTTGAAATTTCGTTTGAAAAACAATACTAACGTCCGAAACGCATAAATGAGACACATCAGTGCCATGCCGCACAGGAATCCTTCCCAGAAATCATCCAGAAACGACCTGCACAAAGAGTTCACCAGCAGCAAGGAACTGCCCATTCCCAACGGAATCAGCAAATGCCGTTCGTCACTCGTCAGTTTCATATATGCGTAAAACAGGAGTTATTTTTTATTTACACGGAATTTCTCACAACCATCCTTCAGGAAGCCCACAATCTGACGGGCCGCCGCGATGCCGGCATTGATGTTCGCCTCAGCCGTCTGTGCACCCATCTTCTTCGGCGTAGAGAAATAACGTCCCGGGAATTTGGCTGCAAATTCTTCATTGGCCACCGGCATGATGTCCGTCACATACTTCAGGTCCGGACGGTCTTCCATCAACTTAATCAGTTCCGCCTCGTTGATGACCTCCTTACGGGCCGTATTCACCAGCAAACCGTTTTTCGGCATCCGGTTCACCAGCGCATAATTAATCGAGTTCTTGGTTTCGGCAGTAGCCGGAATGTGCAGAGACACTACGTTGCAAGTGGCATACAGTTCTTCGGCCGAATCCACCGGTTTCACGCCGTCGGCCTCCATCGCTTCCTTCGGGCAGTACGCATCGTACGCATAGATGTCCATGCCGAATCCCTTGGCGATACGCGCCACATTGCGTCCCACGTTGCCATACGCATGAATACCCAGCTTCTTGCCCTTCAGCTCCGTGCCCGACTTGCCGTCGTAGAAGTTACGCACCGCCATCACCATCATGCCGAAAGCCAGTTCGGCCACCGCATTCGAGTTCTGACCCGGCGTATTCATCACGCAAACCCCGTGCGCCGTAGCCGCCTCCAGGTCCACATTATCGTATCCTGCACCGGCACGCACCACAATTTTCAGTTCCTTTGCCGCATCCAGCACCTCCTTGTCGATGATGTCACTGCGGATAATCACCGCATTCGCATCCTTCACCGCATCGAGCAACTGCTGTTTGTCGGTATATTTCTCCAGCAAAGCCAGTTCATAGCCTGCACCTTCTATCTCTTTCCGGATACCGTCTACTGCCACTTTGGCAAACGGTTTCTCTGTCGCAACCAATACTTTCATAATATTCGATTTTAAAGAAAACAAGGACGTGTTTTTGTATCTCCCACGCCCTTATTCTCAGATATAACAACAATTAATGCATTTTCTCAAATTCCTGCATGCAGTCGATGAGCGCCTGCACACTTTCTACCGGCATGGCATTGTAGCAAGAAGCACGGAAACCACCTACCGAACGGTGACCCTTGATGCCCACCATACCTTTTTCGGTAGCGAACTTCAAGAAGTCGGCTTCCAAGTCCTTGTATTCATCCGCCATGACGAAGCAGATGTTCATGTACGAACGATCTTCCTTCACGGTCACGGTGCCACGGAACAACTTGTTGCGGTCGATTTCCGCATACAGCATGTCGGCACGCTGTTTGGCACGGCGTTGCATTTCTTCCACACCGCCCTGTTCCTTCAGCCAGCGCAATGTCTGGAGAGCCGCATAAATAGGCACTACCGGCGGCGTGTTGAACATAGAACCCTTGTCCACATGCGTCTGATAGTTCAGCATGGTCGGGATATGACGGGACACCTTGCCCAGCGCATCGTTCTTCACGATGACGAAAGTCACACCCGCAGGCGCCAGGTTCTTCTGCGCACCTCCGTAGATACAGATATACTTGGACACATCCACCGGACGGGAGAAGATATCCGACGACATATCAGCCACCATCGGCACGTTCACATCCAGGTCGGCATGCAATTCCGTACCATAGATTGTATTGTTCGTCGTGATATGGAAATAATCCGCATCGGCCGGCACTTCGTAATTCTTCGGGATATACGTGTAGCCATCCTTTTCGGAAGAAGCCACCTCAATCGTCTCGCCGAAAGCCTTGGCTTCCTTCATGGCCTTCTTAGCCCATGTACCCGTGTTCAGGTAAGCCGCTTTCTTTTCCAGGAAATTATAGGGAACCATACAGAACTCCAAGCTTGCACCTCCACCCAGGAACAGCACCGAGTATCCTTCCGGAATATGCAGCAGTTCCTTGAACAGCGCAACCGCTTCGTCTACCACCGGCTGGAAGTCTTTCGCGCGGTGACTGATTTCCATCAACGAAAGTCCTGAACCATTAAAATCAAGAATAGCCTGAGCTGTTTTTTCGATCACTTCGCGAGGCAAAATAGACGGTCCCGCATTAAAATTATGTTTCTTCATTGGAAGTTTGTTTTGGTTAAACAATCATTTTAGCTAACACTTGCGAATTTAGCGATTATTTTTAGACTTCCAAAAGAATTCGTGATAATTTTACACGCTTATCGGATTTTAACTTTCAAATTATGCAAGGAAAAGTCATTTTATTAACATATTGACACAAGAATGGAAAGCCATGGCAGGGAGGACACTCGCGCGACATAGCAAAATGCGAAGCAGCCCTCACCGCCGGAGGGCTGATGTGACACAAAGTTATTATTTTGCCAGTTCTATCAAAGTTTTTACCCCCTTAATCTTTTCATTTTGTATGAGTTTTAACGTTTGTTTGGCCTTTTTCCGCGAAATGGCCGCAAACGCATAGTGATCTTTCACATCCACACGGCCCACGTCCTCCCGGCCCAGTCCGCCTTTTTTGGAGAGGAAGCCCACGATGTCAATCTTGTTGATCTTGTCTTTCTTGCCTTTCCCTATATATAAGGTGACAAATTCCGGCAAGGCAGGCTGCGGTGTCTTTTCCGGCAAGGCGAACTCTTCGAGCGGCTGCGGCACATAGTCGGGGATACGTTCCTCGGCATGCAGAATGAGGAAGGCATTTCCGTCCGCCTCCCAGCGCGCCGTACGTCCGTTGCGATGGATGAACCCATCCTCGGCCACCGGCAAGTGATAATGCACCACATTCCGGATGTCCGGAATATCCAGTCCCCGGGCCGCCAGGTCGGTCGACACGAAGATATGGCAGCTCCCGTTGCGGAACTTATACAACGCCCGTTCGCGGTCGTCCTGCTCCATGCCGCCGTGGAACGTCTCGCAATACACCTTCATGGAGTGCAGGTACTTCCCTACCCGGTCCACACTCTCCCGGTGGTTGCAGAACACCAGCGTCGATTCGTTGCCCAGCGTACACAGCAGCTTGTAGAGCGTCTCCAGCTTGTCCTTCTCCGGCGAGGTGACCCGGTAGAGCCTCAACCGCTGCGATACCGTCTCCTCCGGATCCAGGAAATCCAGCTTCTGCGTGCGGTTCATCCCCGTGAAGCGCGGAATCTCCTCCGCATCGGTAGCCGACAACAGGAAGCGGCGGCGCAACGACGGCAACTTGCCGATGACCTCGGCCATCTCGTCCTGGAAGCCGAACTCCAGGCACTTGTCGAACTCGTCGATGACCAGCGTACGCACCGTGCCGGCCTCGAAATTCTCCTTGTTCAGGTGGTCGTTCATACGTCCCGGCGTACCGATAATCACGGCCGGCGAGATGCCCTTCATGGTGCGGTGTTCTTCCATGGCCGGGCGACCGCCGTAGCAGCTCATCACCGGGAAGCCGGTTCCCATGGCCTTGAACACCTGCTCAATCTGCAAAGCCAGTTCGCGCGAAGGCACCAGCACCACGGCCTGCACGCCTTCCACTCCCTGCTTAAGCGAGCTCACCAGCGGCAACAGATAGGCCAGCGTCTTTCCGGAGCCGGTGGGTGAAAGCAGAATCAGGTCGCTGCCGTCTTTCCAGGCATCGATGGCGACCTCCTGCATGGCGTTCAACTGGTCAATCTTCAGGTTGGATAGTATTGTTTGTATGTCCATAATTCTTGGGGTTTTGTGGGTTATAGAAGCAAAGGTAATTTGCCCATTATTTCTAATAATTGCGTCTGATTGTCTTTAATACTCCAATATCTGCTTTTATACGGGAAATAGCATCATATTGTTCAAAAGCCAAGGTATTTTTCAATATATTCTGTTCAAAATCCAGTCCCGTTCCTTCACATAATTTCTTACCAATAGAAACCAATGAATTATACAAGCAAGCCCTCTTACATATAAATACACATTCTCCTTACGAAGTCCCTTAGCCTCATAATAAACTGATTCATCCGTCCTATTAAAGCCACATGTATTCTTTATATTTTTAATAGCAGTCTGCAGATCCGAAGACAAACGGTCTAAAAATTGCTTTCCATTATTTTTTTCATCACCCTGTCTATATTGCAAGGAAATAACATTTTTAAATTTATCCCGGTCGAACTCAGTCAATCCATTCTTTACCTGATAAAGCATCAACAAAAAAGGCTCATAAACAACTTCAGAATATCCCGACAAGAAAACGCTGAAATCAAACTCCGCCCCTTTATGCGTATATTTATCAAACGTCTGTTGCAATTGAGAAGCAAATGCACAATGATTTTCCCATGAATAAGTATAAGTCTGTAGAATGCCATCTTCCGCGGAAATACCTTCTTCCAACAGATAGCGCAAGTCACTATCTATACAAATAAAAAATTTCTGCGAAAGAAAGCCCTTATACTTCAAACACTGAGTACACCCTGTGTTGCGATTTCCCTTTTCGTTTATGGTAGCAGGCTTAAACTTATAACGCCCTCCACGATATTTAGCAAGCAACTGTTGCCAAAACCAGATGTCATCTTTATCCTCCACATGTACAATGGAGTCGACGCCGTACATAAGCGTCGACGCTGCCATCCCTCTCGCTGCTGCCTCATAAAAGGCCCTCTTGTCTGCATCCATAATTATCTTTCCTCTAAATCTTGGATGAATACAATCTTATCTTCCCAGCCATTGGCAAAAATATTAGGAGAATGGGTTGTCAATATCAACTGACAATTCGGATTCAATTTACGTATCAATTCGATAAGCCGATCTTGCCAAGTGATGTGCAAAGAGATTTCCGGTTCATCCATCAACAACACAGCGGGCTTCTCCTCTTGCAGAAACACTGTCGTAAGAATCAACAAAATCTGTTTTTCACCGGAGGAGAGCTGGTCTAATTGTATTTTTTCATCTTCTGCACGAATAACATCTCCATTAGCAGTCACAACTCTTTGCCCATCGGATGTAATCAATGCCCTCCCTGTACCTTTAATAATTGAAAAAACTAACGTATTATTCTGGGGGTCAATCCTAATTTCTTTTCCTGTTTCCTCAAACAATGAGTTAACCAACTGGAAGAAATTATCAATCCGTTTACGAATTATTTCCGCTTTTTCCGGGAAATTCAACATCTTCATTCTATAATCAAAGAATGAGGTTCCTTCTCCATTCTGATTAATAATATTTTTCAAGGACTGAAGCAACATACTTTCCGTTTTTCTCTTCGCATTAGCCGGAATATCAAAAGAACGGATATAAGTAACAGGACTATCAATGGCAGTTCCACTGACAGCTTCAGCTATATTTTTTTTAATCTTCTGCCCAGAATAATAGTCTGAGATTAAATTAAGCAATGTCGTTTTCCCACATCCATTAATGCCGACAAGAATATTCACATCCTGATGAATATTATTCCATCGTATATCTACTCGTTGCCACATTTTTTGTACCTGGAAACTGGCAATATATTTACTCTTTTCTTCCATGAAATTACTTTTATTACACGAAAATACGAAAAATCTGACTAGTATGAGAGAAAATATGGCAAAGAATATTCTTGGATAACTAAAAATCGAAGAATTTACTTAATAACAAGTCAAAATCTCATCCACCTTCTCCAAGGAATTCTAGAGAAACGTGAACGCCAATTTACGACCGGCCGCGGACAGTCCCAGTTCCGGCTTTGCACGTCTGCCACATGACTTGCCACGACGACCGGATTCTCTCCGTTGCGCACGGCTTCACGAAGCACACGAGCCACTTCCCTCTTGTCTGTATATTCCGCATCGCCAAATCCTTTTACGGCTTTCAATACCTTCATTATATTGCAGGCATAACCTACAAACGTGCCAAACTGCGGATAGGTGATGTCTTTCAGCGTACAATCCCCATCGAACAAGACGATGTTGTAGATGGGCAATCGGGCAATCTGCTCCGACTGTTCTTTCAAGGCTCTAATATGCCCGACATTCTGCATGATAGGATTATAGAATCGGTATTTCTCCTGACCGTAATTCAGAATCTGCGTCCAATAGCGTTGTCGGGCATTTCCAAACAGCCAGCCACTGTAGTCTTTCACTTCTATCACCACCAATCCCTGTGGGGTAGCCACTACAAGGTCTATCTGGGAATATCCCCCACTCTTTTTCTTCACATACAAGTCATGAAAGATTGCTTTCGGATGCACTCCTTTCTTTCACATCTTGACGCACTGCTGTCCAAAGAAAATATCTTAGACATGATTTAAATTAATCGTTTACAATG